>ERZ1026977.440-NODE-440-length-20995-cov-10.150764_pt1 | contig 20995 bp, 22 predicted proteins | sample MGYA00519292_ERZ1026977 | MGnify/ENA primary metagenome ERZ1026977 (study PRJEB26926, sample SAMN06164410) | human gut metagenome | biome: ENVO:00009003; feature: ENVO:2100002; material: ENVO:00002003 | host: Homo sapiens | place: USA | collected 2012 ... | reverse complement strand
TACACGAGCCTTATCGTCGGCAGCGTCAGATGTGTATAAGAGACAGGTATGTATCAGTGTTGCGATATGGATTTGTTACTCCATTTTCATAGTTGTGATAGCCATAGCCATTCGAAATTACATTGTTGTTGTATCCAAATCCATTTCCATTAGGATAGCCATTAATTCCAACGCCATTGTTTACGCCAAATCCATTGTTTACTCCAACGCCGTTGTTTACTCCATTATTGAATGTGCCGTTATTCATAGTGTTGGTGTTATTAGGAAGGTTGTTAGATTGATTAACTCTGTCTGTTTGAGCGTTATCTTTATTTGCTTCATTTTCATCATTTTTTGTTTCGTTGTCATTTGTTTTTGTGTCAGTTTTATTATTTTTGTTGTTTAAGCCTGTTCCAACATTTGGATTGATTGTTTGATTTTTGTATGTATCCAAGTTGTGTTTAGGCAAGTTTGAAACATTTAAGTTTTTATCATTGTAGTCGCTTAATTTTTTTACATTTTCGTTTTTAACGATTGAAACTTTATTATTATTTTCTTGAGTTTGTGGCGTATTTTCATCTATTTTATTGTTATTTTCAATTTCTGTTTTTTGTTCATTTTCAACATTTTCTTCTTGATTATTTTCTAGTTTTTCTTCTTGTTTATTTTCCATATTATCTTCAATTTTTGGCTCTTCTTTTAATGTAACTTCAGGAAGTGGCTCTTGTTTGTTTTCTTCCAAGTTTTCTTCAATTTTTAAGGCTTCTTCAACATTTTCTTCGCCACAAACACCAGTTATTGTGCATCTAAGTTGAGTTAAAATTGACAAAATATTTGCATAGCAAGTAAGCCTATCGTCCAAACAATTAATCAATTTTACATATTTGCTTGACACTTGTTCAATATTAGCGTTTGGGTTGATGTTCATTGTTTTTACAGCGTTGCATTGCGTTTGGACATCATTTTTAGTGTTATTTAATGTGTTTGTGTATTGATTTAATGAATTTAAGCAATCGTTGCACGCTTGAATTTGTTCGTTAGACAATTCAATTTCATTATTTTTTAATTGTTTACAAAGAAGGTTTAGCATATCGCAATTTTGTAAAATGCAAGATTTTAAGCAGCCACAGTCTTTGTTTGCAGTGCAAGCATCATTCATCATAAGATATAAATCTTCGATTTTTGAAAAATAGTTTGTTAATCCTGAATTATCATATTCAGCTGTTGACATTCTTCTTGGAATGTATTGTCCTGTAGTAATTCTTTTGAATGGCATATCGTTTGTAACTCTTGGAATTGCATTTGTTACGGCTCTATTTGCCATTTTTTCTATTTCTGCACGATTATATCTGCTTGCTTGTTTAGAAACTTTTGGATTGACAAGCGTAAAGCCAGAACGCGTGCTGAAGGTTCTTTTATCTTTTGTTTTAATAAGTTCGTCAATATCTATTTCATCATTTGTGCTATCCTTTGCAGCAACTGAAACTGTTTTATCGCTATTTTTAACAATTTGTGTGTTTGCTATTGGCTTTGGCAAATTTTCAATCTTTTTAGAATTGTTTGTTTGACTAATAGGCATAACTTTTTTAGTGGTGTCTACATTTGTCAAATTTTTGTCGTTGATAACATTTTTGTTGCTAATTTGCTTGGTGTTATCAACTTTATTTTCAGTTGATTTTTGAGTTGTAGTCTTTGAAGTATAATTTCCGTTAGATTTCAATTCTTTCATTATTATATCTTCATCTGTGATTTCTTTTGTTTTTTCTAATAATGTAGAAAGTTTGTTTACATTGTTTTCAATATTGTATGCGAGTGCATTTTTATTGCTTTCACAGCCTGCGAAAGTCAATCCAATAAAGAGAACAAGCAACATTGCAATAAATTTTTTCATAAATTCCTCCAAAAATTTTTTTACAAGTTTATTTTGCTTTGATTTGTTAAATTTATTCATTTTTTGATTAAGCGAAAAATTTTTAATAATTTTTTTTTGCTTGCACAATATACATTTGAAATTTTATTTTTTGGGGTGAAATTTATGGAAATGCAAGAGCGTAACAAAAGATATAACGATTATGTAAATGCTAGAATTCCTAAAACGCACGCTTGGCCAACGCTTTTAAGAGCATTTTGGGTTGGTGGAGTTATTTGTATGATAGGACAAGGAATTTCAGATGGCTTGGCTGCGATTTTTCCAGCAATGCCCAAATTGGCTATTGCTTCTTACACATCAATCATTTTGGTGTTCTTGGCGTCGTTGCTCACTGGAATTGGCGTTTATGACCGCATTGGGGCTTATGCAGGCGGTGGCTCTATTGTTCCTATCACAGGCTTTTCTAACTCCATCACCAGTCCAGCAATGGAATTTAGAAGTGAAGGCTTGATTTTTGGGTTGTGCGTTAAGATGTTTACTATCGCTGGACCTGTTATTGTTATAGGTGTGATAGCAAGTGCTATTGTCGGCTTGATATATTTATTTGTTTAAGAGGGAAATATGGGAAAGGAAAAGAAAAATCAGACAATTAAATTTAAAAATCCGCCAAAAATTATTGGCAACTATGCTATTGTTGGACCAAAAGAAGGCAACGGGACTTTTAAAGAATATTACGATTATGTTGTTCAAAATGATAATTTTGGTGAAAAAACCTATGAAAAAGCGGAGAGAAAAATGCTTGAGCACGCAATTATGGGGGCAGCGGACAAAGCAGGAATTACAACAAAAGATATTGATGTTTTGTTATGCGGAGATTTATTAAATCAAATAATTTCTTCAAGTTATGCAGCAAGGTCTTTTGATTTGTGCTATATGGGCGTTTTTGGTGCTTGCTCAACTATGGCGCTGTCGCTTGCTATGGGCTCAGCATTCATTGATGCAGGGCATTTTAATAATATCGCTTGTGCGACCTCGAGCCATTTTTCAAGTGCAGAAAGGCAATTTAGATATCCGCTAGAACTTGGCAATCAAAGACCGCCAACGGCACAATGGACAGCAACGGCGGCAGGCTGTGCAATTCTATCTTCAGAAGGAGATGGTCCAATCATAACTTCTGCAACTTTTGGAAAAGTTATAGACTTTGACATATGTGATGTCAACAATATGGGAGCAGCAATGGCACCTGCGGCAATGTCAACACTCCTTGCTCATTTTAGGGACACAAATACAACTCCTGATGACTATGATTTGATTGTAACAGGCGATTTGGGTAAGTTGGGTTCTGAAATATTGATTGATTTAATGGAAGAAGAAGGTATTAAATTAGGCATCAATTATTGCGATTGCGGACAAATGATGTTCAAACACGACCAAAATGTCTTTATGGGCGGCTCTGGTTGCGGTTGCAGTGCTGCAGTGTTAAATTCTTTCATTTTAAGAAAGATAAGGGAAGGCGTGTATAAAAAGGTGCTATTTATGGCAACTGGTGCGCTTTTAAGCCCTACTTCTTGCCAACAAGGTGAAAGTATTCCAGGCGTTGCTCACGCTGTTGTAATTGAAAAAGGAGATTGATTATGGATTATTTTTTAACTTATTTGTATGTTTTTTTAATAGGTGGATTTATTTGTATGCTTGGTCAAGTGTTAGTTATCAAAACGCAGATGACCACGGCTAGAATTTTAGTTACATTTGTTATTTTAGGAGTATTTTTAGAAGCGGTTGGCATCTATGATTATATTTATGAAGTGGCAAAAGCGGGTATTTCGGTTCCTATTGTTGGATTTGGTGCAAGTTTGGCAAAAGGAGCAATTTCCGCTGTAAAATCTCGCGGAATTTTAGGAATATTCACTGGAGGTTTGGAAGCAACTGCTGGTGGAATAGCCGCTGCCGTCATATTTGCTTTTATCTTTGCTTTAATTTTCCGTCCAAAGACAAAGAAAAGTTAATTTAATTGCATAATTTGATTTATTTTGATAAAATAATCTTATAATGGAACTCGAAATAATTAAGGCAATTCAAAGTATAGGAAGTGATGCATTAGACATTGTGTGTAAAGCAATTTCTTATCTTGCCAGTTATTTGGGTTTCTTTTTTTGGCTTATCATTGTATTCATATTTTTTAAAAAGTCGTTCGCCTTATGCTTTGGTGTAACTTATGGCGTTAGCGTCGGGCTGAATTACGCCATCAAAGCAATAGTTAATAGACCACGACCATATATGGTTGATGCAAATATAATCAACAAATTGAATGCAGTGGGGCAATCTTTTCCAAGCGGGCACACACTTTCCGCAACGATTATTTGCTTTTTCTTATCATATTGGATTAATGCCAAAGTCAAAAATAAATATTTAAAATATACGCTAATATCTTTGCTTGTTGTATTCTTAATTGCGGTTATTTTCTCAAGAATGTATTTAGGTCAACATTATTTAACAGACACTATCGCAGGGCTTGTTTTGGGTGCTTGTTATTCAATTATCGGGCTTTTAGCATATAAAAAATATGAGAACAAAAAGTGCAATAAAAACAAGTAAAATGGCTGCTAAAAACGTTAAAATTAAAATTGCCTATTGACTTATTAAAAATGTATGTTACAATTAAATTAATACATTAGATAAATCCATTTTTAAGGAGAGTTAATATGTCAAAAAAGTATAATAGCAAGAAAAATATCGTGCTTGGAAATGTTTTAAAAACCGATTTTGCTAATTATGTAAAACATAAAAGGACATATAACAACACTCAAAGTGATTGGGTTGATAAAGAAGAATTAAAATCTAAGGAAGAAAAGAATTTCGACCTTTTAAAATATGCTTTCGAAGGCAATAAAAAGATGATGAAAGTTGCGTTGACAACTGGTGTTGGCGCAGATATAAATACAACAGACAGCAACGGCAACAATGCTTTGATTTTGGCTGTTTATTCTGGCGATGTAGATGCTGTTAAATTTTTGGTCAATTTCCACAAAGATGAAAAGTCTAATGTTTTAGATTATGTAACGCCAATAGACTTAAATCATATAAATAAAGACTTGTTGTCTGCCTTGCATTTAGCAGTTTATTTGAACAATGTTCAAGTTGTAAAAGTTTTGTTAGAAGCAGGATTAGACGCAAATGTTGTTGGCAAATTCAAAGAAACTCCAATAATGTTCGCAACTCGTGCTAATAATGCTGAAATGATTGAACTTTTAATGCATTATAATTTAAACAATCAAGCTAATATTAATCAAAGAAATAGAGAAGGTCAAACGCCTTTGATGATTGCATCGCAAAATAAAAACAGAATGGAAGCATTTTTAACATTATTAAAATCAGGCGCAGAAATAATGATGAAAGATTATGAAGGCAGAACTGCATTTATGCACGCGGCAAATAATAATTGCTCACATTATATGGACGCTTTATTAAAACGTTCTGGCGTAAATATGTTAAATATGATAAACACACAAGATAAAAACGGCGTTTCAGCGCTTATGATTTTGGCAAAAAGAGGCAATAGACAAGCACTAAGAGTTTTAATTTCTCGTGGAGCAAATGTATTTTTGCAGGACAAAAATGGAAAGACAGCACTTGATTATGCAATTAAATATGAAAATCCAACTTGCAAGGAAATTTTGATTAAAACTAACAAAATCTATGAAACAGCAAATCAAATGAAAGATGAGTTTGCAAAACAACAATATTTAGCAAATGCGTTAGGAGAGTTTGGCAAACAAAATCGCGTTCAAAATTCTTGTATAAAATAAATTGCGGACAAGACAATCGACAATTTGAATTTTCAGCGGATATGTTAACGCAGATATATCGTTTTTTAATCTGCTGACTACTCATATCTCACACTTGCGGGCGGGAGTTTTCCCGCTTTTTTTGTGCAAAAAAAAACGGAAAACATTTGTTTTCCGTCCGCAAGTGCTTGGCGCAGAGAGAGGGATTTGAACCCTCGATACCTTGCGGTATACCGGTTTTCGAGACCAGCACATTCGACCACTCTGACATCTCTGCAATCATTTGAAATGATACATTAAAATTTTTAAAAATACAAGAGATTTATAATAAAAATTCATAATGTGTGCTTATAGATTTTTTATTTTAAAATTTGTTAGGAAAGTTATATGAAATTAATACAAAAAAATCCACGAGTTCGTGGATTTTTACATATCGAATTCAGAGTCAGTTTGTTCTTGCTTTGATTCGCAGTGATGTTTTTTGAAATCTTTTTTATATTGATTTAATAAGTTTTCATTTATGCTAAATTTTTCTTGAAACGTTTTATAAAGAATATTTGAATAATCTTTATCATTTAAACTATCATAAAGTTCAAAACTGTTCAAATAAAGCACAATTCCGTTGGCATAAGTGTCTAACATATCGCCAAATTTGCCTAGCGTGTTTTTAAAAACATCAAAAAATTCATTTCTTGCTGAAGGATTTTTTTCACAAAATAACAATGCAAATTCTTTGTTTTCGGCAAAACATATTGAGTTATTGTTCATATTTTGCAATTTTAAATTGCAACTATCTACAAGTTGTTCAATATCTTCTTTGCTTAAGAAATTTAAATAATTCATACCTTTTCCCATTGATATTTATATTATAACAAATCGATTATTTGATGTCAATAGCGTTAATTTTTTGAAGCAGATTTAGAACAAAAAATTAGATAATTGTATAAATAAATAATATGGAATTAAAAAGCAGAAAAGAATTAAAACGACTTATAAAAAATGGCGTTTCGTTTGATAATTTAGACACTGTTAGAATTGGGAAAAATGTCCAAATTGAGAGTGGGGCAAAAATTGGCGCATTTGTTGAAATTTATGGGCAAAGTCATATTTGTGGCGGAGCGGAAATACATTCATTGTCGTGTATAACAAATTCAAAAATTGGGTCAAACACAATTATTAAAAAGTCTGAAATTTCAGACAGCCAAATAGGCGAAAATTGCACCATTGGACCATTTGCACATATAAAGCAAAACAGCAAATTAAGAGATAATTTAAGAATTGGGAATTTTGTGGAAATTAAAAATTCTACAATTCAAAGCGGAACAAAATGTGCTCACTTAACATATATTGGCGATTGTGAAGTGGGTGAAAGGGTCAATTTTGGCTGTGGAGTTGTTATAGCAAATTATAACGGAAAACAAAAGTTTAAAACAATCATTGGAAACGATGTTTTTATAGGCTGTAATTGTAATTTAATTGCGCCTATTGAAATTGAAGATGATTGCTTTATTGCGGCAGGTTCAACAGTAACAAAAAATTTAAAAAAAGGCACATTTTGCGTTGCAAGATGTTCTGAAAAGACAAAAGAAAATAAATTTAAAAAATCATAGGCATTTTGGCTTGAAAGCAGGTTTTTCAGTGGCGATTGCTATTGCAGTTGCCATTGTTTTTGTGTGAGAAATTGAAATGTGGATTTTATCAAAATTGTGATTGAAATATTCCAAAGTTTGATTGTAAAATTTTACATAAGGCTTACCATTTTCTTGATGGCAAATTTCTATATCTTTATGATTCAAATTGCTCAAATTTAAACTTTTAAAAACCGCTTCTTTAGCGCAAAACAATCCGCAAATGCGTTCATTTTTATTCGCAAATTTATTTATATAATCTATTTCACTTTGTAAAAAAATTTTGTTTAAATTAACCAAATTTTCAACGCGTGAAACTTCTAAAATGTCAATGCCAACTGCCATAATTAATCCTCACTTATATTGTCAAAATTATAAAATTTGTTTTTGACAACTTTATTTATTTTATCGAATGAATAGCCCTTAGAAAATAGGTGATTTATCAGCTTTTTTGCTGTTTTATTGTCCAATGGCTTGTTTTTTAAAAACTTATCTGCTAGGGCGTAAATAATTTCTTCATTATCGTCAAAATTTTCAAGCAAATTGTTTATTATTTCTCGTGAGATGCCTTTCGTTTCCAGTTCAAAAGCAAGAAGGCGTTTGCCTTTTTTTGCTTGATAATTGCTGATATATGCTTTTGCAAAAAGTTCATCGTTCAAATAGTTATATTCATAAAGTTTTTTAATGACAAAATCTACTGTTTTTTTTGCATAGCCTTTGCCAAAGAGATAATCTTTGACCTGTTTTTCACTTTTTATGGCGCTTAAATATTTTAATGCTTTGTCAAATGCAACGAGTTTTTCATTTTCAAATTGTGCGCTTTCTATTTCCGCTTTATCAACATTTTTACCAACCTTAAAGCCACTTTTTACAATAGTTTCGCTATTTAAAAAACAATAGAACGAGTTGTCTAGATATATTGAATATTTGTCCTTTCCGCTTTTGATTATATTTGTAATTTCAGCCATAAATTTATTTTACTACAAAATTAAATTTCTGCAAAACTTTTAAAGTGGAATAAAGGCACATAATATGATTGTGATTACTGTTGAAATAATGGCTTGAGTGAATTTTTGAAGGAAGAAAAAGCGTTTTGAAATTTTAAATTTGTCCAAGAAGGTCAGTCCTTGAAAAGCAACAGCAAGGCCGCCAAAACTGATTATAAAGGAAGCCAAAATTGTCTTCAACTTTACGTTAATATCTAAGACAGATATACTTTTGCAGCCGTTAGTGATTTCAAACAAACCATTTATGACGCCAGTTGAAATTGAACCTTCTATTCCTAGCATTTCTAGCAATTTTATAACAGGATAGAAAATGTTTAGAGCGCTTAATATTTCTGTGATGATGAAAAATATTGCGATATATCCACCAATTAAAAGGACGGAAATTATTGAGTTTTCCATACACTCAGACAACGTCAAATCTTTCTTTTTGTTTTGACTTGGTGCAGGCAAAATTAGTTCAACATATTTTGGAGTATATTTCTTGTAAATTAAGCCGTTCAATAACGCTGAAATTATATGAGAAATCAAAATTATATATCCAATTTTAGCATTTGCCATCATACCAACCCCAACTGTCCCAATTATGAACATTGGACCTGAATTAGATGTAAATGAGCAAATTCTATGAGCTTCCTCTCGCGAAATTTCACCTTTTTCATATAAATCTGCGGTTATCTTTGCTCCCAGTGGATAACCTGATAAGATGCTCATCAAAAAAACATATGCTGAGATTGCTGGGGCATTGTAAAGTTTTTTTGTAATGGGGGATAGATGATTTGAAATATGTTCAACATAGCCAGTGGAAGTGAGCAGTTTTGTGAAGAAAATAAAAGGAAAAAGGGCGGGTAAAATGTTTTTGCCAAATACCAAAATGCCTTCCAAGCAAACTTTGATATATCTGCTAGGATTTGCAACTAAACAAGCGATAATCAAACAGAGCATCAACGCGAAAATCAAATTTTTTATGTTAAGTTTATTTGACACAAGTTTTTTAATCATATATAATAAGTTATGTAGATAAAATTTTTGATATGTTAGCGCTAAGCTCTCATATTGTTAAATAGAGGTATAATTTGAATAGTTTAAAAAGCATTTTAGCAGAGGCTAAAAAAAGAGATAAGGTTATCGTTTTCCCGGAAGCAGGTTTTTCTGACAGAATTATCAAAGCAGCAGAATTTTTAAATAGCAAGAAGATTGCCAAAGTCGTGCTTTTGGGTGATGAAAGTGCGCTTGTTTTGAGATATAAAAATCTTAAAGGAATGACAATTATAAATCCAAGAACATCAGATATCGGAGATGAACTTGTAAAAGTTTTATATCAAAAACGCAAATCAAAGGGTATGACGGTTGAAGAAGCGGAAAATCTCGTTTCAGACCCAATAGTTTTTGGCGCTCTTCTTGTTGAAACTGGTTTTGCAGATTGTATGGTTGCAGGCGCTGAAACAACATCAAGCAAAGTGATTAAAACTGCATTGCAAATTGTTGGCGTTAAAAACAAAGGCGAAATTGCCTCATCGTTTATATTGATTCAAGGCAAAAACAAATATATGCCAAAGGGTGGAGAATTGCTCCTTGCCGATGTTGGCTTGAATATCAACCCAACTGCTAAAGAAATTGCAATTATTGCATCTCAAACAGCAAGAAGCGCTGAAAGTTTGTTTGAAATTGCACCAAAAGTGGCATTGCTTTCCTATTCAACTAATGGCTCAGCTGGCGGTGAAAGTGCTGAGAAGATGAGAGATGCGGCTAAAATTTTAAAGGCAGAAAATCACAACTTTGTAGTTGATGGAGAGATGCAATTAGATAGTGCGTTGATTCCAAATGTCTGCAAGTTAAAATATCCTAATTCTAACATACAAGGTGATGCTAATGTGCTTATTTTCCCAGACCTTCAAAGCGGAAATATAGCATATAAAGCGATTGAAAGGTTTGGCAATTTAAGGGCTGTCGGGCCAATAATTCAAGGGCTTAACAAGCCAATAAATGATTTATCTCGCGGGGCAAGCGTTGAAGATATCATATTTACAAGTGTCTTAACAATTTTGATGGCATAGATTTATAAACATTTTTCGCAAGCAATTTTAATTAAAATGCTTGCATTTTTTATTAATATATAGTATATTATACAACGCGAGAGAGTTCGCGAGGTTTTTTGATGACAGTAGACACTAAAAATTATTATGGAAGAATAACTATATCAGACAACTCAATAGCAGTTGTCGCAGGTTATGCTGCCTTAGATTGTTATGGTGTTGTAGATTTGGTCCCAAATTCCTTAAAAGATAATCTCTCAGAACTTTTTAAAAAACAGCCTTATTCAAAAGGTGTAAAAATATCCAGCGTTGATAGTAGAATTTTTATTGATTTGTACTGTATTTTCAAATACGGTGTTTCTGTCAGTGCTGTTGCCGAAAGTTTGAAAAGTGCTGTTAAATATAGTGTAGAAAATTTCACGGGAATGATTGTCGACACGGTTAACGTCCACGTCGTCGGGGTTCGCGTTTAATAGGTGAGAATAAAAATGCAAAATAAGATTAACGGCGCAATGCTTAGAAAAATGATTGTTGCTGGCGCTAGTATGCTAGAACAAAATAAAAAAATGATAGACTCTTTGAATGTTTTTCCTGTTCCAGATGGAGATACAGGAACAAATATGTTTTTAACAATAAAATCTGCAACAACTGAGGTAAATAATTGTATAAACAATAATTTAGATTCACTTTGCGAAGCGTATGCAAAAGGTGCGCTACGTGGTGCAAGAGGAAACTCTGGAGTTATTACATCTCAAATTCTTAAAGGATTGACTTCAGTGCTTGCAAAATGTGATGCAAATATAACAACAAAGCAATTTGCAAAAGCAATAGAAGAAGGTGCAAAAGTTGCATATAAAGCGGTTACAAAGCCAAAAGAAGGCACAATTTTAACTGTCATTCGCACAATGTCTGAAACAGCACTTGAAGCTTGCAAAAAACACGCTGATTTTGAGGAATTCTTTGAAATTGTGCTTGATAAAGGCGAAGAAATCTTGCAACAAACACCAGAAATGCTTCCTGTTCTTAAAAAAGCAGGCGTTGTTGATGCAGGCGGAAGGGGAATTATCGTCTTATTCACAGGCTTTTATAAAGCAATTTGCGGCGATGAAAGCTTGGTTATAAATTTTGATGACCCAAAACCTGTTCAAACTTATGATGATGTTATTGCAGACATCAATAATTTAGGTGAAATTGAGTTCGGATACTGCACAGAATTTATGGTTATTCATATGAATAAGAAGACAACTGAGGCAGATATCGATAAATTGCGTGAAAAACTTATGGCTATAGGTGATTCTGTCCTTTGTATTGGCGATTTGTCGCTTGTTAAGGTTCACGTTCATACAAATGAGCCAAATAGAGCACTTGGATATGCCCTAGAACTTGGTGAAATTTGGAATATCAAGATTGAAAATATGCTTGAACAAAATCGTGAACTCAAAAAGAATATCGGCAAACAAGAAGAACTCAAACCTATGGGAATGGTTGCAGTTGCTCCAGGCGATGGAATTGCAAACTTGTTCACTGATTTAACGATTGATAACATTATTCGTGGCGGACAAACTATGAATCCAAGCGCTGCAGATATCTCAAATGCTGTAAATAAAGTGCTTGCTGAAGAAATCTTTGTTTTCCCAAACAATAAGAACATCATTTTGGCAGCAGAACAAGCAAAAGACTTGTGCGATAGGAAATTGCACGTTATTCCAACAAAGAATATCCCAGAAGGAATTGCTGCAGCATTAGCATATAACGCAGATGCAAGCGTTGAAGAAAATATTGAAAATATGACATCAGCGTTAGAAAGCGTTAAAGCAGGCTCTGTAACATACGCCGTCAGGGCGACTCACGTTGATGGATTTGACCTTTCTGTTGGTGAAATTATAGGCCTTGACGATAAAGCAATCTTGGCAAAAGGCAACGATGTTAATGGAACAACAAAAGAATTGATTTCCAAGATGATAAATGAAGACATAGTCAATATAACATTGTTCTATGGAGAGGATTTAACGGAAGAAGAAGCTGAAGTTTTGCGTTCTGAACTAGAACAAGAATATCCAAATTGCGAAGTTACAAGCATTTATGGCGGTCAACCTGTTTATTACTATATAATTTCGTTAGAATAAGCGATTTAATCGCTTATTTTTTTTGTCAAATGTTTAAAAAAGTTCATATAAACTTAAAGAGGTTTGTATGAAAGAAAATGTTTTAGTTATTTTTGGCGGCAAAAGCGCCGAACACGATATTTCTATTATTACAGGGCTGCAAGCGATATCAAATGTTGATAGAGAAAAATTCAATGTAATTCCTATGTATATTTCACGCCAAAATAAAATTTATGTGGGCGAAAAACTCTGCTATTTGCAAACTTTTATGCCTTTTAACCCGTCAAATAAAGGCATTTTTGAAGCGAGTTTGATTGCGGGAAACGATAGATTGTTCATTGCAAAGAAGACTAATAACATATACTTTAAAGGTGAAAAAGAATTTCAAATTGTTGAAAATTTAAATACTAAAAATAATAGCAAAACAAATAGCATAAAAAAATTAAAACAAAATGTAAAAATTGATTGTGCTGTGCTTTGTTGTCACGGCAGGAGCGGAGAAGATGGCAATTTGCAAGGGCTTTTGACAATGTGTGGAATCCCTTACACCTCTTGTTCTTGCCTGTCTTCAGCGCTTTGTATGGACAAAATTTTTATGAAAGATGTTATTAAAGCGTCAAATTTTAACACAGCAGAATACACATTTTTTGAAAAAATAGACTACATATTAGAGCCTGAAACGCTTATGGATAGGCTAGAACAAGAAATTGGCTATCCAATGTTCATAAAACCTGCTAATTTAGGCAGTTCTATTGGAATTTCAAAGTGCAAAAACAGAGATGAGTTGGAAGTTGGTATTGAAGTTGCAATCAAGTATGATAGAAGAATATTGGTCGAAAAATCTATTGAAAAAAATATAGAAGTAAATTGTGCGGTTATGGGAAATTCCGCTTATGCAGTGGCATCAAGCATTGAATTTCCTAAACATAAAGATAATTTTTTGACTTTTGATGAAAAATATTTGCAAAGAAAAGATGCGGCAGAAAATAAAAGCAAAAATAATATGAAAATTCCAAGAGAAATGGAAGAAGAGATTAAAGATTTGGCAATTTCGCTATTTAAAAAATTTGATTGCAAGGGCGTTGTCCGCATTGATTTTTTAATTGACAAGGACAGCCATAAAGTGTTTGTGAACGAATTGAACACAATTCCAGGCTCATTAGCATTTTATCTATTCAAGGAAAAATATGATTTTAAAACTTTAATCAACAAATTGATAGACAATGCTAAAAAAATCAAAATAGAAGAAGACAAAGATGAAATGGAATTTATGTCAAACGCATTAAAGAATTTCAATAATGGCATAAAATCTAACAAATAATTATGCAAAAAATATTATAATTATGCAAAATTTGCTTCTATTAATTTGATATATGTTTTTAAAGCATTTATAAGCATTTTAATTTCTTTATCCGTTGTAAAATAGGACAGAGAAACTCTAACAGTTCCTTGACCTTGAGTGCCAAGAAATTTATGTTTGAGTGGCGCGCAATGCAGTCCGCCACGAACGCAAATATCAAAATTTTCGCTGAGATATTCAGCAACTTCAGTTGAATCTATGTTATCAATGTTGAAACTAACAACGCCATTTAGATTGCTAAAATCTGTATAAATTTTAATATGATTTAGTTTTTTTAACTCATTTAGCAGCATTTTTGTTTGTTTTTTCATCTTTTCAAATATTTCATTTTGGTGTTCTTTAACAAATTTAACGCCTGCATTTAAACTTAAAATGTTTGGAGTTGCAATAGTCCCAGATTCATAACATTCTGGTGGCTCGTGAGGTTGATAAACAGAAATGGATTCAGTTCCAGTTCCGCCAAATTTTATAGGGCTTGGCAATGTGTCGCCTTCAATAAGCAAAGCACCAACGCCTTGGCAGCCAAACAGTCCTTTATGGCCAGCTAAGGTTAAAAAGTTGATATTTTGTTTTTGCATATTTATGCGTTTATGCCCCGCTGATTGTGCCGCGTCAACTAAGTAAAGATATCCATTTTCTTTGCAAAATTTGCCTATCAAGTCGATATCACTTTCCGCGCCATCAACATTTGAAATGTGGATTGTGCAAATCATATATGTGTTGGGTTTTATACAACTCTTGATATCGTCAAGGGTGATTTTGCCTTTGTTTTTTGGTTCAACAATCGTCAATTCAATAATGCCTTTGCGTTCCAGTTCAAAAAGAGGCCTTAATGTTGAATTATGTTCAAATGCTGTCGTAATGACGTGTCCGCCTTGACGAGCGGTTCCTAAAATTGCCAAATTTAAACTTTCTGTGCAGCCTGATGTAAAAATCACATTTTCCAATCTGCTAACGCCAAAATATTCTTGCAAAGTTTGTCGCGTGCTAGCAATCTCCATAGCACATTCTAAACTGGCTCTATGGCCGCTTCTTCCTGGGTTGGCACTGTATTTTGTCGCACCATCAAGAAGGGCTGATACAACTGAATATGGCTTTTTTCTAGTTGTTGCTCCATTATCTAAGTAAATCATTTTTCCCCCTTCAAGAAAATAACATTTATTTCCTTTAATCAATATAGTGATATAGAAAAACTTTTTGTGAAAGGGGGAAATTATGGAATATATGATTGCGGCTTTTAGGGCAAGGACAGAAACTATAAATTTTGCTAACATTTTGCGGTCTTATGGCGTTAATGTGATGATAATTTCAACGCCAAGGCAAATAAATGTATCTTGTGGCATATCTGTAAGATTTAATCCTGCTTATATTGAAAAAGCAAGAGAGATTTTAGCGCGAAGAAGATTTGATTCTTTTGGAGGCTTTTATCACGCTAGACAAATTGGTGAAAGAATGATTATAACGCCAGCATAAAAATTATTGAATATAAAGTGTAAAAATAAATAAACTAATTGTATGTATAAGGTTAGTAAAAGCAAAGGTAAAAGCAAACAAAATACATCAAAAGTTTTAGGTGGTGCTTTTATATTGCTTGTTGCTGGAATTATATGCAAACTTTTGGGCGCTTTTTATAGAGTACCTTTATCTAATATTTTAGGAAGCGAGGGTATAGGCGTTTATCAACTTATATTTCCAGTTTATTCGTTGATTTTGATTATTTCTAGCGGGGGAATTCCTGTTGCGTTATCTAAAATAGTTGCTGAATGCAGGGCAAGAGGAGAAACTGAAAGGGCAAAAAGATTTCTGCTCATTTCCTTTTTAATGCTTTTTATTTTATCGGGCATTTTTTCCATTGTCTTTGTTTTTTTTAATGAATATATAGCAACAATTCAAGGCAATTCGTCAGCTTCACTCGGCTATATAGCCGTTTCTATAGCACTTGTTTTTGCGTCGCTTTTGACCGCTTTTCGTGGATATTTTCAAGGCTATCAAATTATGTATCCAACAGCCATTTCGCAAATTATAGAGCAAGTTGTAAAACTAGTTCTAGGTTTAATTCTTGCAGGCTTGTTTGTAAATAGAGGAATTGCTTATGGCGTGCTTGGCGCGTTATTAGGAATTGCAATCAGCGAAGTTTTATCTTTGATATATCTTTTGATAACTTATTTTGTTAAAAAAATAAAAATTGACTTGATTGAGCCTGGAATTAAATATGGCTTTTGGCACGATTTTTGGCTGCTAATAAAAAGAAGTTTTCCTATAACTTTGAATAGTTTAATATTGCCATTAATTCTTGCAATAGACAGTTTTTTAGTGATAAATCTGCTTCTTTCAAGTGGATATACAAGTGCGCAATCAACATCTTTGTTTGGAGTGTATTCAGGAATGGTGAACTCACTTATAAATTTCCCAACTGTTGCTGCGCTTGCAATATCTGTTGCAATCTTGCCTGCAATAGCCTATCAGAATGAAAAAGGGGAAAAGATAACATCTTCGGTGTCCACTTGTTTAAAAATTATTTTAGTTATATCTGTGCCTTGCATATTAGTTTACATTTTGTTTTCAAAAAACATTATGTCGATTTTATATCCTCACGCAACTGATGTTGAAACGCTAAAAATTGCCAGTTATTTGCTTAAAATGTCAGCTATAAACATCTTGACTATATCGTTTTTGCAAGTTTCAACAGCAATTATGCAGGCTTCGGGAAAGAGTTTTGTCCCGCTAATTAATTTGGCATTTGCTGGGGCTATTAAAATCATATTGACGATTTATTTAGTTGCCTCGCCAATGAATATTTATGGCGCAGCAGTGGCTTCAATTATGTGTTATATATTGTCTAGCGGCTTGAATTTGATTTCATTAAAAGGGCATATTCCTTTTGAGGTGAACGCTAAAAGGGGGGCTAGCATCTTTTTGGCAAGCGGAATTGCAATTTCAATTATGATTGGCATATATAATTTATTAAAACTAATTACAAGCGCTAATTTAAGTTTCATTTTTGCAGGCGTAGCGGCAGTTTTGATATATGCTTTTTCATTAATCATTTTGCCAATTTTTACAAGTGATGAGCTGAAATATATTCCTTATGGTGATAAATTGAGTTTATTAAGGTTGAAGTTTAGGATTAAAAGCCTTGATGATGAAGTTTTAAAATAGATGTTTAAAAATCAATTATATTGTTAAAATTTATATTATGAATAAAAATGAACTGATAAAACAAACGCGAGAAAGAACGACATTGACAAGCAAGGAATGCAAGATGTGCGTTGATGCAATAACTGAGTTGATTTCCGAAGTCTTGAAACGCGGAGAAAAGGTGTATATCTCTGGATTTGGCAGATTTGAATCAAAAGTTGTTCAAGAACGGGAATATTACAATCCAATAACAAATAGAAAAGAAGTGTCGATGCAAAAAATAGTCCCAATTTTTAAAAGTGGCAAAAAATTAAAGGAAAAGATGTTTAACTAAACGGCTTTTCCTTTTTCAATTTTTATAATTCTAGCATTTTCTAAACTTTCATCAACATCTGTGCTGCTTATAAATGTTTGACAAAGTGAGCAAAATTTTAATAATTTTTTTCTTCTATTCAAATCTAGTTCGCTAAGCACATCATCGAGTATTAAAACTGGCGTTTCGCCTGTCTGATTGCGAATAATTTCGATTTCGGCAAGTTTGAGAGATAGTGCTGCTGTTCTTTGTTGACCTTGTGAGCCAAAATTTCTTACATCAATATCATTAACTAAAACTTCGATGTCATCTCTATGTGGGCCAATGCTTGTGTGACTTAAATAGACGTCTTTTTCAAAATTTTGTTTATACAAATCTAGCAAAACTAAATTATATAACTTTTCCTTTTCTTTCAAGTCTATCTCTTCAGTGTTCAAGTCAAAATCAGTTTGATATTTTGCTTTTAAAGTTTCTTCGTTTGAGGACAAAAACAAGTGCGCTTTTGTTGCAAAAGGTGATAAACTTTCAACAAAATTTTGCCTATAAACTATGATTTTGCTTGCAGTTTCTGCTAATTGCACATCATAGATTTCTAGCATTGTTTTTAATTCTTCGCTGTTTTGAATATTTTGTTCATCTTTGATTAATTTGTAACTTTTCGTGGTTTTAATAATTTTGATTTTGTCTTTATAGTTCTTCAAAAGTTTGTTTCGGCTAGCAAGTATTTTTTCATATTTTCCAAGCAAATAAAAATATGTTTTAGATGTTTGGGAAATGTCTATATCCATAAATCTACGCCTATCTTCAGGGCTTTCTTTTATGAGTTTAAGTTCGTCAGGGGAGAAGTAAACGCATCGCAATTCGCCCAACAATTCTCCAATTCTTTTGATTGGAATGTTGTTTATTCTAACGGTTTTTTTGCTTGAATTTGAAAGTATTATTTCTATCGTGCTTTTGCCAAATTTCTTTTCAATTTCAGTTTTAATCTTGGCATTGTTTTCTTGCCATTTTATAAGGTCGTTTTCTTTGTTAGTCCTCAATGATTTTCCTATCGCTGAAAAGAAAATTGCTTCAAGCAGATTGGTCTTTCCTTGTGCATTATTGCCAACAATAACATTGACATCAGGAGAAAATTCCAATTTTAAATTGGAATAATTCCGATAATTATTAAGTTCGATTTTTTTGATTTTCACTTTTTATATGCCTTTTTTCTACGATGTAAAATTGTTATATTGATAGCAATTATATGCGCTAATAAGCTTATTAGGAAGAGAACTAAACAAACTTTTAATACAGTTGCTGAAATATCGATTAAGCCAATAAACATTGGAAGGAACACTGTTCCGCAAATAATGCCTGCAAGAGAGAATGTGCAAACAGCTGTTTTGATTTTTGTAAATGGCATACATAATGAAACCAAATTTAAAAATCCGCAAACAGTCATAGCAATAGTTGCTGCTGTTACTGCTTCGCTGGCAAGAATGCAATTTGTTTCTTGAAGCACAACAACAGCCAAGACATTAAACAGCAATAACAAGCCATAAGGCAAACTTCGTTTTAAAACATACGGAATAAAATCGCCCTGTATTAATTTTTTGTTGGGTTGAAGTGCCAAGAAGAAGGAAGGCAAGCCAATTACAAAAAATTCTAGTAAGAACATATTTTTTGGCTCAAATATGTATTTAACTCTTAATGCTAAAAGTATTACGGACAAAAGAATTATCATAACAGTTTTCATCAAAAATAGGGTAGAAGATTTTTGAACATTGTTGATAACTCTTCTGCCTTCTTCAACGACCATTGGCAATGTTGAAAATTGGCTGTCCAACAAAACAAGATGTGAAATATTTCTCGCAACTTCGCTGCCATCAGCCATAGCAATAGAACAATCCGCTTCTTTAAGTGCAAGGGTGTCATTTACTCCATCGCCAGTCATTGCAACAACATTCTTTAATTTTAATTGTTGAATAATTGCGTGCTTTTGTTCTGGTGTAACTCTGCCAAAAACAGTGTATTTTTCAGCAACTTTTTTAACTTCTTCAATAGACATTCCTTCAAGATTTATAAATTGTTCAGCGTTTCTAACTCCAACGCGCTTAGCAATAGAACTTACAGTTTCAGGGTCATCTCCAGAAATTATTTTTATTTCAACGCCGTTTTCTTTAAACCAATTAATTGTTTCAACAGCATCTTTTCTTATAGTGTCTTCAATTATAATTATGGCATTGGCAACAAGGTCATTTGGCAATTCGTCTTTTGATATAATTTTATTTGAAGTTGCAACAACCAAAACTCTGTATCCTTGAGATGTAGCCAATTTGATATCTTGGAACATTTCCTCAGATATCTTTGCTTTTATATATTCGCTGGCACCAAAAACACAAGTTCCAAAGCCTTCAAAGCAAGTTGCAGTAAATTTTCTATCCGACGAAAAAGGAATGTTGTAACAGACTTTCTTATCGCTTGTATTGCCAAAATAATTAACAAGGGCTTTTGAAGTGCTGTTTGCAGTGTCTTGCGCAGCTAGGACATTTGATATCAAATTCTTGATTTCTTCTTCTTTGGCGTTATACATTTTTGTTGATTTAACAGCCATTGTTCCATCGGTTATAGTTCCAGTTTTATCCAAACAAAGAACATTTGAACGCGCAAGCATTTCAATGGAATAAATATCTTGAACAAGTGTGCGTTTTTGTGCTAGTTTTATAACTCCAACAGCCAAAGCGACAGAAATAAGCAGGAACATTCCCGCTGGAATCATTCCTGTTAAACTTCCGCAGGTGACTTCAACTGCTTTTTGTAAAGTGCTTGGGCCAGACCAATAGTAACTATTGATAAAGGTTAATGCGCCAATAGGAATTATGAAAATGCCAATCCACTTGATAATTTTGTTTAAATCTCTAAACAAATTTGAATTTGGTTGTTTAAATTTCTTTGCAGATGCAGCAATAGACTGAATGTAACTTTCTTTGCCAATTTTATCTGCTCTCGCAAAACATTTGCCGCTAGTTATAAAACTGCCTGCAAATAATTGTTCGCCTTTTTGTTTTTTGATTGGTCGGCTTTCGCCAGTTAATAAACTTTCATTAACTTCAACAGAGCCTGAAAGCACAATGGAGTCAGTTGGAATTTGATTGCCGATTTCCAAGCAAATTATATCGTCTAGGACGATTTGGTCTGAATTTATTTCTATTTGTTGGCCATTTCTAATAACATTGCTTTTTGGCAAGGTTATCATAGATAATTTTTCAACTGTCCTTTTTGAACGAATTTCTTGAAAAATTGCGATGGAAGTGTTTAGCAAAATAACAACTATAAACAGCAAGTTGATATATGATTTAACTAAAAGCAAAGCAACAAATATTACAAGCCAAATCATATTAAAATAGGTGAAAATATTTTCAATAAAAATTTTTAAGTAAGATTTTGAAGTTTTTTGTTTGGTGTTATTGATTAATTTTTCTTTGATGCGTTGATTTACTTGTTCGTTTGATAGCCCTTGCTCTAAAGAAGGTTCAAATCTTTCAATATGTATATTTTCTCGTTTTTTCTTCGCAATTTTAGACATTAGTTTTAGTATCTCCAATATATAAAAATATTTTACTATATATAAAAAAAATATGCAAGAAATTAATTGCAATTTGCTTTACTTAAATTATTAAATACTATAAAATGAAAATATGAATTACCCAAAAGAGCAATTTGAAAAAGAAATAGAAAACATTTCAAATAATTACAGCAAATATAAAATTGAATGTTTGTTAAAAGATTTAAGTG
>ERZ1026977.383-NODE-383-length-22525-cov-10.657410_pt1 | contig 22525 bp, 16 predicted proteins | sample MGYA00519292_ERZ1026977 | MGnify/ENA primary metagenome ERZ1026977 (study PRJEB26926, sample SAMN06164410) | human gut metagenome | biome: ENVO:00009003; feature: ENVO:2100002; material: ENVO:00002003 | host: Homo sapiens | place: USA | collected 2012 ... | reverse complement strand
CTACACGAGCCTTATCGTCGGCAGCGTCAGATGTGTATAAGAGACAGGTTAAGGAGTTACTATGATTATTTTAGCGTGCGACCATGCAGGTTATCCACTTAAAGAAGAAATTAAAAAATTTTTTAATAAAGAAAATATAACAACAATAGATGTTGGAACATATAGCACAGAATCAGTAGATTATCCAGATTATGCCAAACTTGGCAATGCCAAAGTTTTAGAAAGCGATAACAATATCGGCATTTTTATTTGCGGAACAGGCATTGGAATGTCAATTTGTGCTAATCGCAATCCAAAAATAAGAGCAGCACTTTGCTGGTCACCTTCTATTGCCGCATTATCAAGACAACACAACAATGCCAATGTCCTTGTTTTGCCTGGCAGATTTATGACCAAACGCAAAGCAATTAGGATTGTTAAAGAATTTTTAACAAGTCAATACGAAGCTGGAAGGCACGCAAAAAGGCTTAAAAAGATTAATTAATGGAGAAAAATATGAAAACCACATTTGTTTTCACAGGAAAAAGAAACTATAAAAAAATCCTTGAAGGCTTTCAGTCAAAAGTCAATCTTTCCACTTATGATTATGACATACTTTTTTTAGACAATGAATTGCGTTCTAACACGAATGAATTGGAAACACTTTTCCCTGACCTGTCCTTCAAAATAATGATTTTTGATAACTATTCAACAGAAAACGAAATGGTGGAATATTTGTTCCAAAATCAAAATTTAAACGATGTTATTATTGTAAAAAGTTCTTATGAAAATATTAATTTTGAAGATTTTAACAACATATTAAAAGAAGCCTCAAAAGGCCGAGATATCGTTGTTTCTAAGCAAAATAAACAAGCCAACTTCTTTTCAAAAGTTTGGAAAAATATCAAAAGGTTTGTTGTTAGATATCTCTTTGGCTTTAAAATGTATAACAGTGAAGCAGACATCATTTATTTAAGCCCACTTGCAGTATCCATAGTAAAACAATCGCCTAAAAGGTCAGCAATGTTCACAAAAATGAACACTTGGGCAGGCCTTGAAGCCTATGAAGTGTTAATAATGGAACAACCAAAGCAAAAATCTGAAATAAAACTTTCTAAAAATTATTTACTTTCTTTAATCTCTGCCGCAGCAGTCTTTTTAGGAATGATTGTAGGAAATATTTTGTTTTCAGTTTTAAATGTTAAACTGCCCTTTTTAGCAATGCTTTCATATATTTTAGTGGAAGTTTTAATATTTGGATTTTTCACATTTTATGGCCTTAAAGCATTGTTTATTAAGAAATATGGCAAATTAAATTTCATAAATGAAGCGATTTTAACACAAACTATAGATAATACGCTTTAATATAAATTATTGGGGGTAAAATGGAAGATAGAATAGTAAAATTAGCAAAAAATATTGTAAATTATTCAATAAATTGTCAACCAGGCGAAAAAGTTTTAATCCAAGCACGCGATGCTGACAAAAAAATTGTAACCGCTCTTATCAGAGAGGTTTATAACGCTGGCGGCTTGCCTTTTGTCAACGAATCTAGCGCAGAAATCAATAAAGAAGTTTTGAAAAATTTATCCAAAGAAGCTGCAAGAATAAAGTCTGAAAACGAATTGGCTTTGATGAAACAAATGGATTGTTTTATTTCAATCAAAGGCGAAAACAATAAGTTTGAATTAAGCGATATAGGCGAAGAACAATTAAAAATCAACAATCTTGCCTTTGATAAAGTGCATAAGGAAAGAGTTAAAAACACAAAATGGGTCATTTTAATTTCCCCAACCCCTGCTTTTGCACAATCTGCTAAAATGAGCACAGAACAGTTTGAAGATTTTTATTATAATGTTTGCACTCTTGATTATTCAAAGATGAGCAAAGCGATGGACGCATTGGTAGATTTAATGCAAAGAACTGATAAAGTTAGATTGGTTGCTCCTGATACAGATATTTCATTTTCTATAAAAGGCATTCCTGCCGTCAAATGTGCCGGCGAAATGAACATTCCAGATGGAGAAGTCTTCACTGCCCCAGTTCGAAACAGCGTTAATGGAAGAATTCATTACAACATTCCAACAACCTATAACGGAACCTGCTTCAACGGAGTTTGTTTAGATGTAGTTGCTGGCAAAATTGTTAAAGCAACTTCAGATAACACAGATATTTTAAATTCAATTTTAGACACCGATGCAAATTCTAGATATTTTGGAGAGTTTTCGCTTGGCGTCAACCCATTTATAAGAAAGGCTTGCAACGATATCTTATTTGATGAAAAGATGTGCGGCTCAATACACTTCACCCCTGGCAGTTGTTATGAAGATGAAGCTCCAAACGGCAATGTTTCAGCAATACACTGGGATATGGTGCTTTCAATGATGCCAGAATATGGCGGTGGAGAAATATATTTTGACGATGTTTTAATTAGAAAAGATGGCGTGTTTGTAATTCCAGAATTATTGCCATTAAATCCAGAAAACTTGTTATAAAAATATAAAAAACATACAGAATAAAGAAGAGGAGAAAGATATGAAAAAAACAAAATTAGCGATTAACGGATTTGGAAGAATAGGAAGGCTCGTTTTAAGAATAGTCAGCGAAATGGATAATTTAGAAGTTGTTGCAGTAAATGACCCATTTATTGATGTTGACTATGCAGCATATATGTTAAAATATGACACTATTCACGGCCAATTTAAAGGAGAAGTCGCTTCAAAAGACAATCATTTGATTGTCAATGGCAAAAAAATTGCTTTTTATAACGAAAAAGAAATTGAAAATTTAAACTGGGCGGAAACTAACACTGATATCGTCATTGAAGCTTCAGGAAAATTCACTAAGGCGGAAGATGCGAAAAAACATATCGACAGCGGCGCAAAAAAAGTTGTTATAACAGCAGCAGGCAAAAATTGCCCTATGATTATCGTTGGTGTTAATGAAGAAGAATATGATAATTCTATGAACATTGTTTGCTCATCAAGTTGCACAACAAATTGCCTTGCTCCCCTTGCAAAAGTTTTAAACGATAAGTTTGGAATTAAAGAAGGTTTGATGACAACAATCCATTCTGTAACGCCATCTCAATTAACTGTTGATGGCCCATCAAAAAAAGATTGGCGTGGCGGAAGAGCCGCTTCTTATAACATCATTCCATCATCAACTGGCGCAGCTAAAGCAGTCGGCAAAGTTATTCCAGAATTAAACGGTAAATTAACTGGATTAAGTATGCGCGTTCCAACACTTGATGCTTCAGTTGTGGATTTGACTTGCACACTTAACACTCCAACAACTTATGAAGAAATCATTGCCGAATGCGAACGAGCATCAAATAATGAATTAAAAGGCATTATGGGCGTTACGCACGAAATGTTAGTTTCTTCCGACATTATTGGCGAGCCAAGAACCTGCGTTGTTGATGCAAATGCTGGCATAATGTTAAATCCAACTTTCGTTAAAATGATTGCTTGGTATGACAACGAATATGGCTACACAGTCAATTTGTTAAATCTAGTAAATTATATTGCAAAAAGAATGTAAAAACAGGCCTTGCCTGTTTTTTTTATGTCCTTATTTTGCTGAAATTGGTCAATATCTCATAAGAAATTGTCTTTAATTTTCGCGCCATCATATCTGCATCATCTAAAACAATAACTTCATCGCCAATTTGAACATCTATATTTGTAACGTCAATCATCGTTAAATCCATACAAATTTTTCCAACAATCGGACATTTAATTTTTGTCTTTTTATTGCCTTTTTTGATAACCACTTTTAAATAGCCAACTTCGCCATAAGCACGAGATAAGCCATCAGCATACCCCACAGGTACAACAGCAATTTTCATATCGCTTTTTGCTTTAAAATTTGTGCCGTAGCCAACATATTCCCCTTTCTTAACATTCAAAATGTTTACAACTTTGCTAATGATTTTCATAGCGTGCTTTAAATTTTTCAACTTGCCCTTATCTCCATAACCATATAATAAAATTCCAACCCGAACCATATTATAATCAACAAAATAATTTGGCAGTTGATAAACGCTCTTCTTTGAATTTGGCTCAAAAATTACACCAGAACCACCAATATGGATTATTGGATTTTGATTATTTGGGATTTCCTTTAAAAACCTATTGAAAAACAATTTTTGCTTTTCAAAAATTGCAACATTTTCAACACAAGGGAAATGTGTGAAAATGCCTTCAACTTTTATATTGAATTTCATCGATTGCTTATAAATATATGAAAACTCACTCAGCTTATTTATTCCAAATCTATTCATTCCGCAATTTATTTTAATATGAATTTTTGTCTCTTCATATAAATTTTCATTGTTAATTCTTGCATAATTATGCAAAAATTCTAATAGTTTATCAAATTGTTCTTTTGAAACTATCGCAAAAGAAATTTCATTTTTTATTGTTTTTTCAAAGTCTGATGTTCGGCCGACAATCAAAATATCTTTTTCATTGGATATCTTTTTTACTTCTAACGCTTCAGTTAAATTTGCAACGCCAAAGAAATCAACATCGTCTTTCAATATTTCTACAACATTTCTTAAGCCGTGCCCATAAGCATTTGCCTTCACCATTGCACATAATCTACAATTAGGTCTTAATGCTGATTTTATTAAATCAACATTGTGCAGCAATTTTGTTTTTGATACAATTTTTTTTGTGAAATTACCCATATAGCAATATATTTATTTCTATCAAAATTTGTTAATAAAAAATACATCGTTAATTGATGTATTTTTATTAACATATTGCATATTTATACATTATTTTTTGAGTTCAAATTCAAAGCCAATAACGCCAAGTTCGTTGATTTCTTTATCGCTATAAAATCTTTTCATAATTGCGTTTGCTTGGTCAACAGTCTTCTTTTGGAAGCCGCATTTATCCTTGCCATAATAGGAAATCAAATCTTTAAAACTATAAAATTTCTTGCTGTTTAAAACTGTTACAACTATTTGTTTTTTAGGATTTTTATCCACTCTATAAACAATCGTATCCCCCGCTTTGATGTTGTTCCTGCGAAGGTCATTCAACCTTAAATCAACTGTTTTATGGCCCAATTTTATCTTCTTAAATGGCTTTTTGCTTATGTTGATAACATAAGTTTTAAATTCGCTTTCTTCCTCATTTAATTTTAAAATTTCACGATAAAATTCAACAAAACTATAAACTATTTTAACAGCGGGATTATCATAAGTTTCAGATAAAAAACTATACATCATAAAGGTTTTTACGCCTGCCGCACTTGTGCTATCGCAATTTCTAGGATTGTCGTCAAAAAATACTTCTATGTTGTTTTCTTTGCACACTTTGCCCTTATCATCTGCGTTTGCTATAACTTTGTCAAAAGGAATTTTATGCTTTTTTAACCACTTAATAGTGTATTTAACAGGGTCTTCAAATTCTTCATAATTTCTTGCTGTTACAACATAAATTTCGTGCCCTTTTTCACGCAACAAATCTAAATATTTCTTTGCTAACGCCCTAGGCTCTGTGTTGTTAATTTTATTAAAACAATCACGCCAAAATTTACTGCCTATCTCATTTCCCCAATTAAAAGCTAGCGCATAATAATCTGTCTTTGGATTTTTTAAGCCAAAAGAAAGATTGTTTTCCAATTCATATTCCTGACCATACGCTATAACTCTGTCAACTAAATTTGTCAATGTTCCATCAACATCAATTCCAATTCTCATTAAAACTCTCCAAAATCTTCAACATTTTTCTTTTCATCTTCTTTATTAACTTGCAAGCCTAACGCCTCATAAATAGGATTTTTTATCTCATCTTGAGTGTAATCCGTTTTTACTTTGATTTTTATAAGTGGCAATTCAGCTATCTGCAACGCTTGGACAACTTCTGGGCTAGTTACATCAAGTTGTTCATCGCCAATGCTGCCATCAAAGATATCAATCGCAACTTTTGGCTTCATTGTCATCTCATCAAATATTACTATATCTATATACTTATTTGCAACCATATTGAACAAATCTTTTCTACCAACAGGCTCCAAAATAGTGTCTAAGCCAATTTTAGGAAAAGCGATATAGCCTTTTGGCAAGACTTTAGAAACCAAAACTAAAACTTTAAGTTCTTTTCTATATAAAAATTTGTCAACGACATCAACAAACGCGCCTTTTAATTCAGCCGCATTATTATTTTCCACATTTTTTTTGTTTTTAGAAGTTAATTTTATCTTTTCTTTTTTTACTTTTTCTTTTTTCTGCTTTGGCTCTTTTCCCTTCTTAAAAAATTGATGTTTTTTCATAAACTTGAACAACAAAAATACAAGTATTAAGACAATTAACACAGCGGCTATAATCACAAATATTTGCATAATTCCTCCCTAATTTACCAGTTTATTGGCTCAATGTTGTTTTTAATCAAAAATTCGTTTGATTTTATAAAATGATTGCAACCAAAGAAGCCATTATATGCTGAAAGCGGACTTGGGTGAGCACAAGTTAAAACTAAATGCTTACTCCTATCTATATTTTTCCCTATTGAAATTGCATTTGCACCCCAAAGTAAAAAGACAACCGGCTTTTCGCGTTTTGACAGCAATTCAACGACCCTAGAAGTAATTTGCTCCCAACCCATATTTTTATGCGAATTTGGCTCACTATCCCTAACCGTCAACACGCTATTTAACAGCAAAACGCCTTGTTTTGCCCAAGCGGTCAAATCTCCATTCGTGCAAGATTTTTTGCCAGTTTCATTTTCAATTTCTTTATATATATTAACAAGCGAAGGTGGAAGTTTAATTCCATTTTGAACGGAAAATGAAAGCCCGTGCGCTTGACCTGGTTGATGATATGGGTCTTGCCCTATAATTACAACTTTAACATCGTCATATTTAACTAAATTTAAAGCATTAAAAACATTTTCTGGTGTAGGATAAATTTTTCTATTATTATATTCGTCAGTTAAAAAAACTTGTAGTTTTTTAAAACTATCCGATGTCAATTCAGGCTTTAACAATTCATACCAATTTTTTGTTATTCTAAACATATTTTACCTTTGTTATTAATAATCCTTTCTATCTAAAGCATCGGATAAAAGCAGCGCTTTGATTTCAGGTGGCAATTCCGCAATCATTTTGCCTATATCACTTGTTTGATTTGATGAAAATTCGTCATCATTCAAATAATCTTTTATTTCGCTTTCGCGAACTGCATCAAAAGATTGATTATCAGTTGCATTTTGCATATTAGATGATGGCCTATCATTTGCGAATAATTTATCAAAGATATTGTCATACTCGCTGTTTAACCCTTCGCTTGACAAATTTTCTTGCTTTTTTGCATTAAAATCAGCATTAAAAAAGCCATCAATGTCCAAATTGTTTTCTTCAACTTTTAAATCTGGGTCTTCCTTAATTGGCTCATTCGCCTTTTCTTGAGCTTCTTCCTTTGCTTGCTGTTTGTCTAATTTCTTTTGCTCTTTTTGATTTTTCTTGTCTTGCTTGATGCTTTCTTTAAGTGTTTTTTTATCTTGCGCTTTTGCCTTAGATTTTTCAACAGATTTTTTAATCAATGGCAAAAACAAATAGATTAAGCCAATAATCGCTATTAGAACAATAAACATTATCCACCACATTTTTGCCTCCTTAAAAATTTATGGCGAAAGAAAATATCTTTCGCCAAATTTAAAACTTTATTAGCCATTTTTCTTTTTGCTATCTATTCCTGCAATCGAATTTCTCATAGCAGTGTCTGAATTTAAGTTTTGAAGTTTGTAATAATCCATAACTCCCATTTGGCCGTTCTTAATTGCATTTGCCATAGCCTTTGGAACTTCTGCTTCGGCAGCCAAAACCATAGCCTTCATTTCTTGCGTTTTAGCACGCATTTCTTGCTCAACAGCATACGCCATTGCACGACGCTCTTCCGCTTTTGCTTGAGCAATAGACTTATCCGCTTCGGCACGGTCTATATTAAGTTTAGCGCCAACGTTTTGTCCAACGTCAATATCTGCCATTTCGATAGACAAAATTTCATACGCTGTTGCAACGTCAAGACCTTTGTTAAGCACTGTTTTTGAAATGATGTCTGGATTTTCCAAAACTTCTGTGTGAGTTTCAGCAGAACCAACTGTTGTAACGATACCCTCACCAACACGAGCTAAAATAGTTTCTTCTCCAGCTCCTGAAACAAGCCTTGAAATGTTTGAACGAACAGTTATCTTCGCTTTAACCCTAAGTTCAATACCGTCTTTAGCTATAGCAGAAATCCAGCCAGTTTCAATAACCATAGGTGTAACGCACATCTTAACCGCTTTTGCAACATCACGACCAGCAAGGTCAATCGCTTTGGCTTGGTCTACTGAAAGAGGAATTTTAGCACTGTGTGCAGAAATCAATGCAACAATGATTTTTTCAATATCACCACCAGCCATATAGTGAGTTTCAAGGTCAACAATGTCTATATCAATACCCGCTTTTTTAGCTTGAATATAAGCGTCAATGATAGGCCCAACCTTAATTCTACGCATTCTCATACCAATTAACCTAGTCATTGATACGTGTGCTCCGGAAATAAGAGCAATAAACCAAGTTTTAAGTGGAACAAGACACATTAATACGATAAAAGCAACAACAATTACGCCTAAAACAACGAATAATGCAATCAATCCACCAGATAATCCAAGTTGTGTTAAATTCATACTAAACCTCCGTTTTTTCTACAATAATTTTTATCCCTTCAACCTTGACGACTTTAACATATTCCCCAGTTTCAATCATCTCGGCTGTTTCGCAAATGCCTTCATAAACCTTTTCGTCTATCATAAACTTTCCAGAAGGCCTAAGCGGAGTTACCGCCACACCGATTTCTCCAACCAGGTTGGCAAACTCACTTTTTTGGGCATAATCAGTTGGAACAGCTGTTTTCTTTTCTATAAACGGCGTTTTGCCCAAAAGCCCAAACCTTGCAGAGCGAATGAACAGCAAAAACACGATTATAAGCACAAGCGAGAAAATCAACACCAAAGCAACAACTTGAATGATGGATTTTGTCAGCACGGCGTGAGTTACAATTCCAGCGACAATGCAAGTTAAGCCCGATATACCAAAGAAGCCAAAACCAGGCACAAAAAACTCGATAAACACAAACAAAATGCCAATGCAAAGAATTAAAATCACATACCATTGCATACTTGTGAATAATTGAGATAATTCAGCCCACATATATATCTCCTTTCGCTAGAATTATAACATATATTTAGTATAAAAGTAAATACTTTTTTTTAAAATATTTATCAAAACCCTTGACAAAAAGTCAAAACTTGATTATGATATCAAAGAATTTATACCTTAAAAGGCGGTGATTTTGCAATGTCAATGGTTAAAGTTGGTGAAAACGAAAGTTTGGAAAGCGCTTTAAAACGCTTTAAAAGAAAATGTCAAAGAGACGGCATTATCGGCGACCTTAGAAAAAAAGAAGCATATCTTAAACCTTCTGTTAAGAAAAAGAAAAAACAAGAAGCAGCAAGAAAAAGAGCACGCAAACATATGTAAGAAAAATCACAACAAAACGTTGTGATTTTTTTATACAGGCGTTACTACGCTAAGCTTGTAATCATAATTTTGACTTGCAAATGATATGTCTTTCTCTATGTCAAAAACCATCTCATAAAACGAGAAATTAACCTTCCTTTCATCAAGAACCGTTACACCACCAAAGCCATTTTTTGATGGAATAACCTTGTATGCGTAAGCTAAATTAAGTTGAGATTCAACTATGCCGTTGACAGGCGAACCTTCTGCCTTCAACTTTGGGTCGCTTGACGAATTGTTAAATTTGTCCAACTTGATTGCATCTAATTGCAATGCGTTTGGGTCGTTGCGGTCATAAAGTTCAACAAACTGCTCTGGAACGTCTTCCACGCTGCAACCCACTTCAAAATCCGTGTAATACCCTTCTATTTTGTTGCCGTTATTGTCCTTTTCAGTCGTCTTATACAAATACCCCTTGCCCTCAACATACTTGTGATATTTGCAATCTTTATTTGCATAAGCCATATCATAAGGCTCAGATTGATAAAAATCTATCTCGTCTTGCTCCCAAGTGAACAACTTGCCAGTGCCCGTCGTTGGGTCATAAGCATAATATCTGATATACACTTTTATCGCCAAATCTGGATTTGGTGAAAAAATCTGCATCCAAATTCCACTCAAGGTTATTTCCTTTGTTGGCATAATAACAACACTTTGATATTCCGACATCGGACTGTTGTCAAAACTGTGCGCCTCTGAATTACTGTCGCCAAACATATCAAACGCGTCAGAATTTGAGAAGAACATATCTGTATCATAATCACGAAGGAATGACGCCGTTTTTGGTCTAAATTGAAATCCCAATTCTTTGCCTTCAGCATCTAATTTACCTATATCTTCTTTTGGATGATGCCCATTCTCAGCTGTATATGATGCTACAAAGTCGTAAGTAATATTTATGCCGTTTTGATTGTATGTGTAAACAAACTCTTCAGAGCCGTCATACACAAAGTCATACACCATTGCAGTAACTCTGCCAACATAATAACGATAGTTGTAAAAATTTTTGCCATTTTCAACATAGTTTACATTTTCGGTATCGTTGTTATAATAACTCGAATTTGGTCCAAACTGTTCATAATCGTTCTTCACAACCTCAGCACCAATCACATTGTTTAAAATGTATGTTATAAGCGAGTCCGCATCAGTTTTTGTCAAGCCCGAATATGTCGCAGTTGAGGAATAAGTTTCTTTTAAAGAATTTAAGTAATTATTAACAGAGCTTGGAATTTCAGTTATTAATTCTTTTTCTAATTCTTCAGGAAGATCAATAGGTTTTTGTTCGTTTCTATCTATATAATAAAGATTAATCGCTCTATAAATAACAGTATTATTAATTGATTGGTTATTACATTTTGTTATTTTTATTTCAAAAACACATTTATGTGTTTCATAAGAAGTACTCAAAATTTTAATTGGTTCAATAATATTATCAACATACTCCACCTCAAACATTGTGCGGTTGTCGGTGCCGTTTTGCGAGTAACCTAAAAGTGTTTCATAAAGCACAATTTGCAAAGGTGTTGCATAATAAGTTGAAAGTTGTGGGTATGCCATTCCAATATACCCTTCTACGAAATCTTTATACATGCTAGCCTTTGCATTTTGTTTGATTTCTTCTAGGGTAGTAGTTTCATTTGGATTTAATGTCCAAAGCCATTTATCATTTTTTATTATTGTTCCATCTGCAAGTGTTGCTTTTCCATCAGTTCTTTGATAAATTGTTTGCCTTATGCTATCTGGGAAAAATGTTTCAAGATTTCCGTTTCCATCACCTGAGCCATAATAATTATCAAGATTTGTTAAAATATCAAGAAAAAAACCATTTTGAATTATTTCAATATCATTGCTTTGCCCTATTTGACTTTTGGAATAAACAACCTTAAAGCCATCAATAAATTGCTTGTAAAAGGAAGATTGCCCAGGGGTTGAACTGCCGCCACTCCCGCCAGCACCGCCACCAAAATCTCCCCCGCCTAAACTTTCTTCAGATTCACATCCAGCAAAAAGCATTGGCATAAAAGCCATAACTATTGCAAGCAAAAATGAAAATACTCTTTTCTTCATATTCATAGTTTATCATATATTCAAAAAAATAGCAATCTTTTATGTAATTTAATAAAAAAGAGTTGAATTTATCAACCCTTTTAATTATTCAAATTGAAATTCGCCTGAATTTGTTTTTACACTTCTGCCTTGCAAATAGTTTCCAAGTTCACTTGACAAGGTGCAAATCCAAGTTTCTGCACTTGTTTCAGCACTTGCAACTTCAAGTTCTGCAAAATCTTGGCAAGAATTTACTATTTTTTCTAAATAACCATTTTTGAATTTTTGCAAATATTCTTCTTGTGTAGAACAAGTTCCCGCTCTTCCTGACAAACTAACTGTTAATACTTTATTTCCTGAACGAATTGTAATGTCTGTTTGTCTGTAGCCACCAGTTTTAGCTTCAAATTCCGTTGCATTTAAAACAGTGTAATTTGAAATGTCAATGCCATTTTCTGTTATGTAATCTAAAACTTCTTGTTGTTCAAGTGCAAAACTTGCAATTTCATTTGCCAAACTTTCTTCTTGGACCGTTACACCCTTGTTATTTTCTGTTGTAAAAGCCAAAGAATTAATATTTTCTGAAAGATTTTTATAACTTTCTGCATTTTTCAAACTTTCACTATTTAATTCCATAAATTTGTTTATGCCTTGTTGAGTGCAATTTAAATAAATAGTTCCAGTTTCATTGTTAATTAATCTAACTTCTACATTTGAAATATTAAAAGTTGAAAACTTTGCCAAATTTTCATTAAAATAACTTTCAATTACGCCTGGCAATTCTTCTTCAAACATTGTTTTGTATTCTGCCTCTGTTAATTCAACTGGGCCTGGGTCTGGAATTGGGTCTGGGTCTGGTGTTGGAGTTGGGTCTGGTGTTGGAGTTGGGGTTGGCTCTGGGTCTGGATATTCTATTATTGTGCCGCCATTTTGATTTTGAGCATTTTTGTTTTGAATAATTTTAACAGCAGCCACTGAACCGCCAATAATTGCTGCAAGACCAAAAACTGCGCCAATAATTATGCCTACCTTTTTTCCTTTACTTGCCATAAAATTCTCCTATAATTCAATTTTCGCTATTATTTTAACACACACAAGCAACGTTGTCAACACCTATTTTTTTCATTTTTTCTATGAAAAAGATTGACAATAAATTATAATAGTTTTAAAATAATCAAGTATTTACAGGAGATGCTTATGAAAATAGTTTACAATGGAAAAAGCGTTGAAACGGACGCACAATCAATTAGGGAATACATCAAGGAAAATGAGCCTGCAGATTTTGCAGAATGTTTGGCTGCCAACGTCAACGGAAAAACCACTGATTTAGGCGCTCCGCTTGTTGATGGAATGAACATTGTTCCACTCACCTTTGCAGATGAAGAAGGCAAGAAAGTTTTATGGCACACAACCAGCCATGTTCTTGCTTATGCGGTTAAAAATTTATACAAAGATGTTAAACTTGCCATTGGCCCAGCCACTGACGAAGGTTTTTATTATGATTTTGACACTGAAGCAGAGTTAGACGCAAGTCTTATTGAAGCGGAAATGAAAAAAATCATCAAAGAGAACTACAAGGTTTATCGCAAGGAGATTACGCGCGGAGAAGCGTTAAAACTTTTTGCAAACGAGCCATACAAAATTGAACTTATTGAAAATTTGGAGCCTAACGCTGTTATTTCGACATATCAAATTGGCGATTTTGTTGATTTATGTGCTGGTCCTCACCTTTACGATTTGTCTAAAATCAAGGCATATATGGTCAAATCCATCACAGGAGCATATTGGCACGGCGACAGCAAAAATAAGATGTTAAAACGCGTTTATGGCATATCTTTTAGGTCAAAAGAGGCATTGGAAGAATATAAAAATCTTTTGGAACTTAGAAAGCAACGCGACCACAACAAACTAGGCCGCGACCTTGAGCTTTTCACAACTGTTGATTATATTGGACAAGGTTTGCCAATTATACTTCCAAAAGGTGCAAAAATTTTGCAAATTCTTCAAAGATTTGTTGAAGATGAAGAATATAAGCGCGGTTGGCAACTCACAATGACTCCATTTATGGCAAAGAGTGATTTATACAAGATATCTGGCCACTGGGACCATTATCAAGATGGAATGTTTGTTTTGGGCAATCCTGAAAAAGACAAGGAAGTATATGCACTTCGTCCTATGACCTGCCCATTCCAATATCAAGCATTTTTGAACAGGCCAAGGAGTTATCGTGACCTTCCACTTCGTTACAATGAAACATCAAAATTGTTCCGCAATGAAGACAGCGGCGAGATGCACGGTCTTATTAGGGTTCGTCAATTCACATTGTCTGAAGGCCATTTAATGTGCACTCCTGAGCAGCTTGAAGAAGAATTTAAGAGTTGTTTGGAACTTGCAATTTATATGTTAAAGACTTTAGATTTATATGACGATGCTTCCTATCGTTTCTCGCAATGGGACCCTAACAATCGTGAAAAATACATTGGCACAAAAGAACAATGGGACGAGGCGCAAGGCACGATGGAGAAAATCCTCAAACACCTTGAAATTCCTTATGTTGTTGGAGTTGGCGAAGCAGCATTCTATGGTCCAAAGCTAGACATTCAAATCAGAAATGTTTATGGCAAGGAAGACACTCTTATAACGATACAAATTGACCAAATGCTTGCTGAGAAGTTTGGAATGGAATACACAGATAAAGACGGCAACAAGAAAATTCCAGTTATTATTCACCGTTCCAGCCTAGGATGTTATGAAAGGACTCTTGCATACTTGATAGAAAAGACGGGCGGAAACTTCCCAGTTTGGCTCTCACCTACACAAGTAACAATACTTCCAGTTGCAGACAGACACTTAGACAGAGCAAAAGAACTTGAAAGTGCATTGAGAATGCAAAATATCAGAACAGACTTAGACTCACGCAGTGAAAAAGTTGGCTATAAGATTCGTGCTGCACAACTTGAAAAAGTTCCATATATGGTTGTAATTGGAGATAAAGAACTTGAAGGCGACACTTTGACAATAAGGAACAGAAACGGAGAAACATTTGAGATGTCCGAAACAGACTTTATAAAGTTTGTAAAGGAAAAAGACTCAACACGCGATTTGAAGTTATAAAACTAAAACTCTCTATTATGAGAGTTTTTTTAATAAAAAAATCACCCAAATTGGGTGATTTTTTATCTTACTTTCATTTTCTTTCTTAACAAGAGGAACAACAACACGCCGACTGCCACGACCACGCACGCAACGACAATTAAGATAATTGTAATTGTGTTAAGTGGGTCGACGATTTCAACCTTATAAGAATAAATCAATTTGCCGCTATCAGTATAAATTTGAATAAAATATGGGCTTGTTTCTGTAAGCGTAACTTGGACATTTGTTTGATAGTTTTCGCTTTCGAAATATTCTTTATTTAGGATTAAAACCTCATTATTATTGATAACGAGTTTGCAATCGCCAATCATTTCATAAAGGTTATTTGTATTCAAGCGGACAACGATATTTCCAGTTGTGGTTGTGCCCTCTTCCTCAGACACTTCAATGTCTGGTTTTAAATTGTTAAGCCAGAATTTGAATTCAAACGATTGACTTGGAACATCGTTAGTTGTCATTTTGATTGTATAAATTCCGTTGTCAAATGAACTATTGCCCATAATTACGGACATCAAAATTTCGTTGCCATTTACAATTTGTGACACGTCAAGGAGCGCATCGTTATATTTGATATAATCAATCTTATAGTTGTTATAATTCAAATAGTTGAATGCCCAACGAGAATCGTTTTCATTGATAATTGTAAACGCCACCTTTTCAATGCCAAGCTCGTTATTGTTTTTAAGCGCATTGAAATATACAACATAATTGCCAGGTTTTGTGAACACATAATTGCCATCGCTATTTTTGCTTGCAGCGACATTTTCGCCGTTGTAAGTTACAACAATCGTTGGATTCTGTTGATAATATGTCAATGTTGCCGTTGGAACATTAATCACAACGCTGCCATTATAAACTGCGTTATCTATTGGCAATTCGCCATTTACATTGAAAATAACTGACTTAATAAAGTTGATTCTATATCTATCTCTAGAACCTGTTTGAGAAGATATAATTTGCGAATTTCCAGCCAAATCTGTAAACATAATCACATAGTTGCCAGATTTGTCTAAATTAAGCCTTGCAGTGCCATTTTCCCCTTCGCTAGCAATTTTATCGCTCCAAGTATTTCCACCATCTCTTGAAATTTGATAATAGATGATATTTTCTTTGATGCCATAATAACTATTCCATTGCAAAGTTATGCTTGTTTCAATATTATTTTTGAATAGATAAATATCTTTATTAAATGTTGTTATGGATTGAATTTCAACTGCTTCTGGGTCTGTTCCAACAAAATATGCAAATGAATTTCCTAAAATATTTTGCGTTAATGGAATGACAGTTATAGCAATTTTTCTTGAGAATTTAACGCTTGAGCCTGCCCCAGCAATGTTAGATTCTATCAAATAGATGTAAGTTGAATATGAACCTTCTGTTTTTGTTTCAAGAAGCGTTGCAACAACTCCATTATTTACTGATATTTCATAGGCATCTGAATTAATAATGTAATGATAATTTATTATTTCAGTTCCGTTATAATATAGATTTCCCGTTGGAGCGATAACCTTATAAGGATTTGAAACATCGCTTGCATCATATTTTACAACTGAATAGAAAGTTACATCATAACTTGCTATAACGAAATCTCTCTCATAGGTAGCAGCAAGTGCCCCATTTTCGTTGTAGTTTTGAATTTTGATGTCATAAATTCCAGGTGTTGAAACAGTGTATGAACTTGGAATTTCAACATAGCCTTCACTTGAACCACGAAGCCTTAAATAAACTTTTGATGTGTAACCATAACTTTCTGAAATTTCATTTCCTGTTAAATATGAAATATACACATCATCAGAATGAGTTATAGTTTTGTTAAACAATTCTTGAGAAATATCTTCTCCGTTAGAATTTCTGAGAGTTATAACTGGGAATTGATTGTAAATTGTGATTGTGTAAACAACTTCGCTAACGCCAACATCTAAATCGTTAACATCTGCACCAGCATTTTTGAAATCTTCAAGATTTGCTTTTGCTGTAACCCTATAAACTACAACGCCACCATTGTATCCATTTCCGCTTGTTTTAACGGCTTGTAATTTATATTGTGTGAAGCCAGTTCTGTTGAACACACAATTCTCGTCTGCCAAATTTACTTTGACGAATTGAACATCGTTATTGATCTTTCTTTCAACAGTTATTTCATAAGAATTTGAAATGTTGAAGAAAATATCTGTTGAAACTAATATGTTGTTTTGAGATTGTATCGCTGATGTTATATCGCTTTCGCTGTCAACAGCTGAAGAATATCTATCAATATTTGGTTCATTATACATCATCAATTTTGAATATTGAACGCCATAATTATCTTTAAACACAATTAGGAATACAAAATTGTCCCAATTTAAGCCGTTTGGAGTGATGTAATAATAAGATTGTGTTGAAACACTAACCTTTTTCAAAGCATCTGCTCCATCTATAGTGTAAGTTGTTAAAACCGCTTCACCTGTTTGTGGATTTTTATTAAGCGCCAAGATTTTGATTGTGCTTTCATCAATTTTAATGCTTGCGTTGTCGCCACCCCTTACAATAAAGCCTAATGAAACGGCATCAGGAGCCATTGAAGAATTGATTTCTTCCTTCCAATCCAAATTTTTGCCTATTTCTTCAACGCTTATATCGCCAACATAATTGATATTTGCCACCGCATTGTATATTTCCACTTTATAAACAGTGTTCCTGCTTGTCAATTTTACTTCTTCAAGCAAAATTTCTTCGCCAGTTAATGAATAAGCCTTGCCATTAGCGTTGAATGGAGTTATCAAATAGTTGTTGCCATTTATAGTCAATTTAATATAAGAATAATTGCTGTTTTCAAAGGATACTTTTTTAACTGCAAATAGTTCACGACTTGTAAGCGAAAAACTATTTGATGTTAAAACTTTATTCTCAACTTTGTCTACGCCAGTTTGTTCGCGTATTACATATTCCAAATTGATTGAACTTTCGTTTTCTCCGATATAAACTGAATAGATTGTCATATTGCCTGCTAAATCAAGTTCAACAATCTCATAATAGCCAGCAGTATTTAAAATGCTTGAATCTTGAATGCTCTCTGCGCTTTCAAATTTTTGCCAACCGTTAATAACTGCAAATTGTTCATTGAAGATATTGCTTGCAACTGAATTTTTATTTAATGGACAGCCAATTTCTAAACTATTAGTAGAGTATTTATTGTCAAATTGTCTAATAAACACCCTATTTGTGTCTGCCTTAACATTTCCAGCAAACAAACTATTTACTAATACATCTTTTGTTGTTGCAAATGTGAAATATCTATAAATTCCTTCTATTGAAGAAATGTTATATCTTTCAGAAATTTCTCTTAGCAAATTCTTGTTAACATTATTTCCAATAATCTTATCATTGTTTATCAAAGCGTCTATCGTTGTTGAAGGCGCTGTTTTATCAAAAATTATTGTCCTTGCAATTGTATAATTTCCATTTGGGAACAATGCTGCCAAAGTTGAGTCTGTTCCATAAACTTCGAAACTCATTGTTATTGTTAGATTATTTGTCCCATCTGGAACCTTTAATACAAACGAATTGATGTTGTCGTTTGTTGTTATGTCTGAAACATTTAAAGTAGTTGCGCTGCCGTTTGAGAATTTATAAATGATATTAGTTTTGTCAATTTTGACCATATATTCACTTACTAAATCTTGCCAAGCAATCTTAATTTGTTCAGCATTAGAATAATAATATGTTCCATCAGACAACAATTCCTTATCTTCCATATTTTCAAAAGATGGATATTGTGCCGTCATATCAAAATCAGGCTTATCTCCTGCTATTTCAAAATTAAAGTAATAATTTTGCAAATATGGATTAGTTCCCATTGAAGATGAAGAAGTGTTTAAAATACAATTAATCTTAATTGAATAGATGCCTTCTTGCCACTCCGACTTTTTATTGAGTTCGTTTTGAGTTAGCCAAGCAGAAGCGTTTGAATCTGTTACATTGTATACGTTAAAGACATAGTTATTTTGCGTGTTATCTTTATCTGTGTTTTCATTTTTGAGATAATAGCCAGCAAGTTTGTAATATCCATCTTTTACATAAGAATAGACATATTCAACATAATCGCCATTTGCTTTTTTAGGGCTATAAATTGAAACATAAAGTTTGTATGGTGCAAAGGTATTTTCATTGTCCAAATCTGTTACAAGCATATTATCATTGAAAACGCTATTGTTTAAAAAACCATATTTTGAAATTGGAATATAAAGCCCAACTGGCAACTTGTTTGCCCTAACAACCGCTTTATCTGAAGATTGTGATTGCATAAACAAACTTTCAAATTTAATTTCTTCGCCAGTTCCATCAAAGAATTTAATATAAGCATTAGCGCCAATTTGTGGGCTATTTTCCGCGCCTGTTGGAGCGGAAATAATTGCATTTCTATCAACAAAGAATGTCATAATTCTTTGACCAAAGTCTGTTCCAACAACTTGAGAAAGATTTACATCTGAAATTGTTGAAGTGTATGTTCTTGTCAAAACATATTTTCCAGCCAAAGTTTTGCCATTGACAACATTTAATGGAATTTTAACTTCGCCATCTGAATCTGTATATTTTGCTGCAACGCTTGATGTAATAACAATAGTGCTAGTTGGATTTGTAGCATATTCATAAGTTTTTAATTCAGAATTATAAACAAGCTCAAAATACTCTAAAACTAAGCCGTTATTATCTAAATCAACATAAGCGTCCATATCTGGCGTCAATGTTGCCCAAGTTAAATATAAAGTGTCATAATTGATTGCATTGTAATAGATTATTCTTTGAGAAGGCGATGTTTCTTTGTTGTCGCTATCTAATTGTGCTGGATTAGTTTTTTGAGCGGCTGGTTTTAAATTTTCATTATTGTCGCCAAATATGTTCATTCCAGTTTTATCAGTGTTTACTGTAGCGTCATAAATCTTTTGCATTCCGCTCTCATCAACGATTGTGTAATAATATGTTCTTTCTATAATATTGCCGCTAGCATCTTTTTCAATTTGAATAATATCATAGCCATCAAATTTGTTTGTTAGCGTTTTATCAATCTGTTCATTTCCACTTTGATAATAAGCGTTAACTCGCTTAATTGAAAATTGAACAAAGGTTTCTGAGCCATCATTTACAAGCCTGCTATTTCCGACAATTTGAGATAAATATTCGTCTTCTGTTGAGCCATTATAACCCTCTAATTTAACAAGTTTGTGCGTTCCAAAGAAAATCCTTGTATCCGCTGCGATATTGTTAAAAGATTTAATAATTTCATAAGTTGTTGCACTGCCATTGTTTGTGCCTTGCAAAACAACAGGGATTGAATTATCAAAAATTATTGAGAAGTATGCAACATTGCCCGCTTCATCTTCCAATTTGAAAATATATAGACCTGGCAAGTTTAAAACTTCATTTGCTGTTACAAGTTCTTTAGTTTGTGCTTTAGAATATGCAGTTTTTGGATTATCCGCATTCAATCTTATCAAACTATCTGCAACAACAGCTGTATTTTTCTTATAATCATTTGCATTTGCAGAATATGTGCTGTTTTCCATTGCATATCTGACATAATTTGCTGTAATCTTAGCCCCACTTGCCTTGTTGTTCCAATATAGTGTGAATGGATTAGATGTTGTATAAATCACGCCATCAACAGCATTCATTTGTGAGCCATTAATCAATGAGAAATGTTTCGTTCCAGATTGTGCAACCACCTTATTTGCTTGAATGCCAGAAATGCCTTGATTATCAATATCAAAATATCTCTTCGTGTTGCTTGAATTGCCAAAATAAACAATCAATCTATAATGACCATCTTCAGTAATAGCATAGCCATTTTTTTCACTTATTGTTGTTTCATTTAAGGTTATAGCTGCCCACTGTGCATTTTCCTCAAAGCCTTTTCTTTGAAGGTCAAAAGTCGTTGGAAGGTCAAATTCGGAATTTTCAACCAACTTTTCAAAGAAAACACCATTTTTATGATATGAGCCTTGATAAACATTTGCTCTATCATAATATCCGCTCATAACTTTGTTTCCTGTTGCTGTTCCATTGTCTGCCAATTCAACAATGTTGATTGTTGGTGTTTGGTCTTTAATTTGGAACAAGAACCATTGAGTCATTTCAACATTATCTCTAGGAATAGCTGTTGAGCCACCCCAAATTTTATAATTTGAATATGCGTGTGTAACTTTAACTAAATAATAGCCAGATTCAGTTAAATTTGATGTAATTGAATAATTATCTTTTAGTTCAAAACTATATGTATTTTCCCCAGTTTCGACTAAATCTTTTGTGTAATAAACAGCAAACTCTTTTAGAGTAGAATTAGTCAAAAATCTAACCTGAGGTTGATTTGTTGAGGCAATAGTTAAGCCACTCAAATCCATTGTAATAGTAGATGGGCCGATAACTGGCGTTATCTTTCCAGTTATGTCCGCAGAAATATCGTTTGATTGATTTCTAAGTTCAGTTTGTTTAGTGTATAAGTCGTTATAAGTTGCTTGAGTGCCATAAATAGTCAATCTATCCTTCAATGCAAAGGCTTGATTGAGTGATGTCAACTCAACCTTTTCGTTATTTTGTTTGAAATAAACTGCCTTGTAAGCAATATCATAAACGCCGATATCTTTGAATGTTAACTTGATATTGCCATCAGGCATTTTTTCAAAAGTTATATCTCTAGCATAAACATCTTCCGTGGAAGGACTTGGCGTTTTTGTGTAAACAACATTGCCAGTTGTTTTATCATATGAGAAAGTGTAAGTTGTTAATGTTGAGAAAACTGTTTTTGTAATTGTGATTTCATATCTTTCTGGATTATATGTAAGAGATGCTAACTTTTGATTAGCATAGAAATAATAACTTTCGCTATAAAATTGATTTGCGTTTTCGCTATCAACAACATAATTGCCGTTGCCTTCCGAAACATCAACAATGGTGTTAGGTCTATTAAATTCTTTTAAACTTTCAACTCTCTGATATGTTGACTTTTTAAATACATAAAATGAAAAGTCAAAGTTAGTCATTGTTGAGCCGTGTTCATAAGAAGCCTTAAATTCAACAAGCCCTTCTTCATTTGGAGTTGCTTTAACATCTGAATAAGGCGATAAGATGTATCCAAAGAATTTTTTTGTTATCTCACCATCTATTTTTTCTCCAGTTGCAAAATCTGAAACAACTGTGCTCTCATTTGATTTGATGCTTACATTTAAAAAGTCCACATAATCAGAAACAAAACTTCCTGCAGAGCCTATCAATTTTGCTTCAAGTGCTTGAGCATCATTAGCAGATAAAGAATCCCCATCACCTGTTGCCTTGCTTATGTCTTGCCTAGCAAAAGAAAGCATCAAACTTTCCCCTTCTTCCAATAGAACAGTTTCGCCATATTTTACATATTGGATTTTTCCTTCACTATCTAGCGATAAATCATAAGTTGGATAATATTTTCCCTCTTTATATTCAACATTTTTGACTTTGATAGCATAAAATGCAACGCCATCAAGCGAATAATAACCATTTTCATTTAATGCGCCATAATTGTCAGCAGCGTAAACTTCATTTTTTTGATTTGTTAAAAAAATAGTTAAAAACCCAGCCACTGCTAAAATTATTGAAAGCATAATTGCTAGAATTAAATTTTTATTTTTCGCCAAATATTTCATAAAAACTCCAAAATTACAATTTTACTGAGTAATTTTAACATAAAAAGGTTAAATAAGCCAAATAAAATCTGTCTCTTATACACATCTCCGAGCCCACGAGACTAGGCATGATCTCG
>ERZ1026977.382-NODE-382-length-22529-cov-19.442289_pt1 | contig 22529 bp, 29 predicted proteins | sample MGYA00519292_ERZ1026977 | MGnify/ENA primary metagenome ERZ1026977 (study PRJEB26926, sample SAMN06164410) | human gut metagenome | biome: ENVO:00009003; feature: ENVO:2100002; material: ENVO:00002003 | host: Homo sapiens | place: USA | collected 2012 ... | reverse complement strand
ACACGAGCCTTATCGTCGGCAGCGTCAGATGTGTATAAGAGACAGAGATAAAGCAAATAATGAAAATAATGAAACTGAAATAATTGAAGCAGAAGAAGTTGATACTGGTAAAATTGATTGGGATTGGTAATGATGAAAGTGATGAATATGGCGAAAATGATGTTGAAGATAATAGTGAATAAGGTAATAATAAAGTGCATAAATATAATAGTAATGATGGTATTGAATATGAAAGTGAAGATGATGATATTGAATATTATATGTATTAGTGTGATAGTGAGGCTAATGAAAATAATAAGAATGATAATGAATGAAATGGTAATGAGAGTAATAAAGATGGTAGTGAAGATAATGATGATAAAAGTGATAGGGATAGTAATAGTGATAATTAAGTTTATTAATGTGATAGTGGGGCTAGTGAGTATAACCCCCGGTCATGTTAAACTTGATTGACTACCCCCGCCTAAAGTTGATAGAGTTAATGATAATCCTGCTCATTATCAACATTAAATACATTGAGATTATTCATCTCATTACATTACTAACTATTAATACCAATCATTATGAGAACAAACAAACCATTATTGTTAGTTGCAATCATACTGATGATTCCAGCTATCATACTAGCATTGAAAGTAGAGCCAACTAGTGATGAACAGATTACTGCTGTTGTATTTGGAATACTATCGGCTATTGTTAGTTATCTTAGTAGAGATTAATCTCTACTAGATGATGTTGCTCATTATCAACATTAAATACTTTGCAGTTGAAACGAAAACAACTGTCAGTAATGCTACTGATTAGCATAATTAAATACTTAATAGTCATGCCAGACGTTAAAGATTTAGCACAAGCTGCACAAGGTGCTGCTGCTCCTGAGAGTGTTAATGTAGTTGAACAAACTACTAGTGTTAACCAACCTGTTCAACCTACTGTTGATACAGATAACCAAAGTTCTGCGCAAGTGGAAACCATTGATGATGTTGTTAGACGCATCTGTACTGATGGTCATAGTTATGTAATGACAACTGTCATTACTAATATTGATTGTCAAGAACGTACAGGTCGTAATGGCAAATCTTATCTCAATGCGTTTGTTACTATTGCTAGTCCTGTCAAAGGTGCTCAAAGTATGCCTGATGGCACACATCGAATGGGCATGCTTGGTGCTATTCAGATGCCATTCAATCAGATACTGCTTGTAATGCGCAAAGACAAGTTCTACGGTAGATTTGTCAACTATGTTGGCGAGGCTGCTGAAGCTGGCTTTGCTAGTATGTATCTGACTGGTGTTGCTGTCAAAGTTCTTTGCCAGTTTGTACCTGCTGGTGTACAAGACCGTAATCCGTTTACTCGTAAAGATAATCTTTACAATGTTGTGGATTATGATAGATATGTATATCATATTGTAGGTGTCGAACAGCCTGCTGACCCTGTTCTTGTTGGTGCATATAATGTACTTATCAAGCAGATTATGGAGGACGCTCGTGCTGCCATTGCTGCCAAGCGTGAGGCTAAAGCTAAAGCGGCTAGTTTTGTTGCTACTGCAATGAATGATGACGACCTGCCATTCTAATGAACATGACGCTACTGACCTTCGGGTTGGTAGCGTTTGTGTTATCAACAATAGTTTTGCTGATGCTGTTGCTAGTGTTCAACCTCGAAATGCTCATTATCAACATTAAATAGATTGCAGCAAACGAACTTAACAGTCTGATAAGACTTATCAATCATGAACTAGCTGCAAGTTCTGATAAGTCTTGTCCTAATATTAAACATTATGAAAGTACATCGTATTATTACTACTATTGAAGTTGAGAATGATAATTCTATAACTTCTATTGAACTTACTAAACTTTATCCTGCTAGTGATTGTATTCTTCTTGCTATTACTAATATGACTACTAATGGTAATGCTGATGATATAACAAAAGTATATGATAGTGTTAATAAGAGCAGACTTGGTATTGCTGGTAAACTAAAAAGTATCGCTCATATTATTAATAATAGTCTTGATGATTATGAATGTGGTATAATTGGTCGAGATTATAACGATAGCGAATGTAATGATGAAACTAAAGCTTGTAATGATGAAACTAAAGCTGATTAACCAGATAAATGCCATGTAAATTTTTTTCTTATAATATATATTATATACGAAGTATATTATATATATATATTATACCCTAGAATCAGCGAAAGATATTGCTGGCAATATTGCTATTAATGATGATAAGACTAGTTATATTAGTGAACTTACAACAACTCATCTTGTGAAACAAGATGATGTTGGTATAACTGTCGTGACTGGTATTGATACTGATATTGGTCATGGAGATTTACTCTCATAACAAAAAGTTATAGAGATGAAATTAGAGGTGACGAGAAGTATTGAATGTGGAGAAAGAGGATATGGAGATGAAAGTGGTGAATGTGGATTTCGTGGAGAATGAGATGGTGGAGTTGGATGTGGTTCAAATAGGGTTAAATTGAGGTTGATGATGGAGATGAGAATGATTATGGTAGTGGTAAATGTGGAGATGGGTGTGGAAATGGTCATGCTGAAGAGACTAGTCCTGCTGGTATTCTTCCTAATCCTCTTCATCCTCCTAATAACACTCTTCCTAATCAATCTAAACCTATTGTTCCAACTCCCTCTCTTTCTCTCCTATAACTTCTCGTTATAACTCCATAACTTTTTATTATAACCACTATAACTATTAGTTATACTATCATCTCCTCAATCTCATTCATTATAACCTTTGGTTATACCATCATCAACATTAGTTTTGACATCAGCTTTAACTCTAGTTTCGTCATGAACTTTATCGTTAAGCCCAGTATTAAGACTAGTCCTAACAGTATTATCAAGTCTAATAAGACTTTTAGTCATAATGACCAACAGCATTAGTTCTAGCTAATAATAGCACTATTAATACTATCAGTATTATAATGACTATTAATACTAGTCATGCTAATATTGCTGCTCATATTACTAATGATATTCTTAATATTCTTGATATTACTGATTCTCTTTATACTAATGATACTCTTGATACTATTGATATTTATTATACTCGTGGTAAGTTAATTCCTATTGCTATAACTATTTTAGTTATTTTAATACAGCTATTGATTATTAGTTAGAATTATAGTATAAATAAATTATAATATATTTGGAGTATTATATTTAATTATTATATTTGTCGTGTTGTTCAGTAGAGTAATATTGCTACTGATAATAATATTAATCTTAAACTTATAAGTGTTATGGTAAATTTTGATAATGTTACTAGTAATGTTCAATCTAAGCCTAGAAAGAAAACTATGGCTGAAAGTTTAGAAGAAGCTAAACAAGAAGGTAAACTTGTTGTTCCTGAAGAAGATACACAAGTTAATGCTGTTGTTAGTAGTGAAACTGTTCAACCTAAGAATAAAGCTAGGAAGAAGAAACAAAGTAAAGTTCGTAAACAGGAAGAACAAACTAATGTTGTTAGTCAAACTAATGAAGATAATGATTTTAAAGATGCTAAGACTGATAAACGTGGTGTTCCTGTTGGAATTAATGTTCCTCAACATATTCTTGATGTAGTTTGTATTGTTAAATTCAATGCTGCATTTAGACGCCATACTTCTCTTAATATTCTTCATACTCTTGAAGATGATGGAAGAATATGTAATTCTAAAGGTGCTTATGTTGACTTCTTATGGAATAAGTTTAGAGTTACTGCTGATGGTGGACTTCGTAGAGAATATAGATATACAGATGATTTATTCATTGATGCTTTAGTTAAAGCTCATGCTGATGTTGCTAGTGATAGTCAACGAGTTATTGGTATTATGATTGATACTGAAACTGAACTTCATAAAAAGAATAAAGATTCTGAAGCTAGCTAAGTTTGTAGTATAGACTCCCCGTAGAGGATGGATAGTGCTGTTGAGCTTGTTAAAGCTAATTCTCATTTGCCTGTCATTTTTATCCATTTTGTTTATTGGGTTTGTTATAGTTAACTAGTTGATGATAATCATCCTCTACTCGGAGTTTATTTTATATATAAAGACATGGAAAGAACTGATATTTATTTTGTTGAAGATGATACATATTTCAATAATAATGTTGAAGGTGTTGAAATTCATGCAGAATGTCTAAGTCAAGATTTTGACGATATTGCTTGGGAACCAATAGTTGATGATAGTCCTATTGTTGACCCTGAAAATGATGTTTTTGGTTATTATGATTAAATAAATAAAATTATGGAAAATATTAATATTAAAGTTATTCTTGATGAAGTTTTTGGTAAATCTTGTGATAGTATTGCTTGTGATACCTGTAAATATAAAGAAGATTGTAATTTTCTTAATAAATTCATTAATGATATTAAAGATAAAGGTTTATCTCCAGACCAATATGTTAGAGGTTTAGCTTTATTTGTATATGTTCTTGAAGAACAAAAATATATTAATGATTTTGGTAAAACTCAAGAAGATATTATTAAACTTGCTACTGAAAATGGATTTGAACTTGATTGGCTTATTAATCGTTGGGATAGTATAATTGAAGATAAAGATATTCTTAAACCTATTATTGCTGTTTTTCCTAAATATGCTAAAGATATGATTATTAATATTGTTGAAGCTAATACTAAAATTAATAATTTTATAGCTCAACATATTATTGATACTTCTAATGCAGAATATAAGGAAATGATTAAAATGGTTAATCAATCTGTTGATAATAATAAACAAGAGAATAAGTTTAAGAATGTTAGTGATGATGAAATTTATGCTGAACTTAAACGTAGAAAAGCAAATAAATCTGCTAAATAATCCCACATAATTTTGATTGTATTTCTAACACTATTGTCTGTGAAGATAATAGTGTTATTTCACTTGCTGATGATGGAGGAATTGAACTCCGAAACTATGATATTGTTATTATCCGTTTTAATTTCTAAAATTGTAGGTTTTGTAATAGTACGGTCTGTGAAGATAGTGCTATTAATATTTATCATAGTCCAAGTGTTATATGTCATATTTTATTTGGTGTTAATGATGTTATTATTGATTGTGAAATTAGTAATAACAATGTCTGTGTCAAACATTTCGTTTATATGATTTCGTATTTGTAGATTTGCCTAGTATTGTCTGTGAAGATAGTGCTAGGCTTTTTAGTATGTATATTATTAACTTTAAATATATAATTAAAATGGATAATTATGATTCTTTTATTTTTGATGGTCTATTAGATAGATACATTGAAGAACAAGCTAAGTTTAAAAAAGGACAAGTAGTTTATATGGAATATACTTATCAATATCATAATCAAACTAAGCTTGGTGTTTGTGTTGGTATTGTAACCGAAGTTGGAATTACTAAAATCGAACGTACAGTAGGTAATAATAAATATATTAATTATCCTATTGTATATGCTGTAACTCACGCTAAAGGTGTTAGTCGTTGTGTTAGTGAATGTAAACTTGGTTCTGTATCTGAACATATTCTTAAAGAACGTCTTAAACGTGATGGTAAGAATAATGAACAGAATAATGAGGTTGCTACAAATGACTAGCTATTTATGTTCATAAAATATTCATAGATATGATTCTTTTGCCATCTGTTGAATTTTCATATATAATCTGATTAATCTATCACGATTAATATTGAGTTCAATACAGGGCAAAAGAACTAGCTAATAAATGTTAAACTAAAAATTTAATACAGTTTTATTATGAATTATATTGCTTATAAGAATATTGATGGTACTATTACATCTGGATTTAAAGTTAAACTTTATGATATAGTTACTTTGAATGTTGGTTATTGGAAAGATAAACTTGCCATTGTTCTATATATTAATGAAGCTAAAAAACAAATTAAAGTTCGTATTATCGAATGTGGTATGAACTTAACTCTTAAAGTTAAAGATGTTCAATTTGTTAATCATAATAATAGAACTGCTGCTCGTTCTTATATTGATTTATGTAATAAACTATCTAAAGCCTTTCGTGATAAATATACTGATAAATATTATATAAAAGATAATTGGTTTACTGATAAGTTTATTATTAACGATATAACTGCTGATACTATTGCTAAAGGTATTGGTCAATATATTACTAATACTGATAGTGATAGATATTCTGTTAGTGCTATTATGTGGCTTAGTGATATTAAAGATTATATAGATGCTTTACTTAAATATGGTGATTTTGATTTTGTTACCAAAGCATTTAAAATCTATAATATTACTGATACTAGATTTGAACTTATTCGTAAACTTTATTATTATTTTTATGATTGAAAATGTTACTCAATATGTTCTTGGAATTTGTATTGGATGTATTTTATATCTTATTTATGAAGTATTTAGTCTATATAAAAAGATTGAACGAATTAATATAGATATTAATAAACTTCAAATTAAAGATATAGAATTTCATCGTAATATTGAATTTATTATTAATGATAGTGAATATAATAAAGAAGTTCTTGAACATTTTATTGATAAACTTAATAAACTTAATGATAGTATTAAAGCGAAAGTTGATGACTAGCTTGCTTCCATCCTCTACGGGGGGTCGCCACGGAGCGTAGCGTAGTGGCTCTACTAATCTAACTATTATTGAATTTATTATAGTTTTAACTATTAAATATAATTGTTTTATTAATCTTTAAAAATGTAAAGTACTTATGAAAAAGTATGATGAAGTTTCTGTTGTTCGTCAACTTAATAATGTTGGCGCTGTTATTGGAATCAATTCTGCTAGTAAAGTTATTAAAGTAGCTAAAAATAGTGCTATTGGTAATGGAACTAGTGGTAAGATTGATTTTCTTTCTCATTATTGTGGTTATCATGTTGAGATTGTTGATGTTGTTCAACAACAAAAAGAACGTGATGAAGAGATTGCTGCTAAGAAAGCTGCTAAAAAGGCTGCTCGTAAAGCTAAGTTTGCAGAGGATAATACTTTTAAAGGTATTACTCGTGCTGTTGATAAACGTATGCGTACTATTAAAAGAAAGTAGTATGTTATGGTTAGCTTTAAATTCTCATTTGGAGTTGTAGGTAAATCCAAAGAGAAAGGAATAGTCAATAAATATGTTATTATAGTTGCTAAATGTGAAGGTATTATTAGATATATTGATGGTACTTATAAAGTAGAATACAATGGCAAACTATATAGCATTACAGGTGAAAGTTACAGAACTAAAGGAAAGAAAGTTGTTTATGCTCGTCGATTAGATGAATATAATCATAGAATTAAAATTATAAGAGATAGTGAAAATAGAAAAACTGTTGATACTAGATTTTATATTCCTTTTGCTGCTGGACTTATAGCTAAAGGTAAAATTGTTAAAATGCCTTTTGCTAAGGAATTGTTTCATATTACTACATGTTATAATCGTGGTGATAGTGAATCTACTATTTTAGCTTTTCAAGAATGGAAAGAATATGAAGATAAAGTTAAAAATAATCTTATTGACGTAAACAACGAATTGTAATGATTGGTAATCTTAATATTGCTAATAGTAATAGAAAAGATACTAACATTAAGTTTACTAAAGACCAAGAAATAGCTGTGCATGAACTTATTGAGTTTCTTGCACAGCCTTGGGATGATAAGAAATATATTAATGCTCTTTGTGGTGCTGGAGGTACAGGTAAGACATTTGTTATTAAATATGTTATTAATAATTGCAAATGGTCTGGTGGTGTTATAGGTTGTGCTGCTCCTACACATAAAGCTTGTAGAGTTCTTAGTAATTCTATTGGTGGAAAAGAAGTTAATACAATTCAATCATTGTTTGGTTTTAGACTTGATGTTAATATTGAAAATTTTGACCCTGAAAATCCTGCCTTTAATCCTGTTGGAAAAGATAAACTAGATGGTCTTAAAGTTTTAATTATTGATGAAGCTTCTATGCTTAATGCTAAACTTGTTAAGTATATTAGTAATAAATGTAAGAAGCTTCAAATTAAAGTTATAATGCTTGGTGACTCTAGTCAGCTTCCACCTGTTAATGAGAAAACTAGTCAAGCTTTTCTTATTGCTAGTAATACTTATTATCTTAAAGAAGTTGTACGACAAGGAGATAATAACCCTATTAATAAACTTCTTAAACTTCTTCGAGAAGATATAGATAATAAGAATGGATGGAAATTTCTTGATTATATATCTAAGAACAGACAAGATTATAATGAAGAAACTAAAGGATTTTATGTTTGTGGTCAAACTGAATTTCCTGATTTAATTGATACTTGTTTTAATGATGAAGAATATACTAAAGATATTGATTTGTATCGTATTATAGCTTATACTAATAGTCGTGTTGCACAATGGAATAACCATGTAAGACATATGATTATTCAAGATGCTGATAAGAGTCTTATTACTCGTAATGATTTAATAATGAGTTATACTACTGTTGTTAATGTTTTTAATGATATTATTATAAACAATAGTGCAGAATATATTGTTAAAGATATTGTTGATACAATTGATAATGATTATGAGTTTAAAGGATTTCTTATTAAGTTTCAAGCTATTCATGGTGGTGCTATAACTCAACCTTTATTTGTTATTGACCATTATGATAACTATACATTTCAGATGTATTATAAGAAGTTGACTAGTCTTATTGATGATGCTAAAAAAGCTAGTAGTTCTGAACGTGGAAGTAAATGGAAACAATATTTTGATTTTAAACGTAAATATCTTATCGCTTCTAATATTACGAATAGTAATGGTAAGATTTTATTTAGTAGAGATTTAGATTATGGTTTTGCAATTACTTCTCATAGAGCACAAGGTTCTACTTATAAAAATGTATTTGTAGATATTAACGATATGATTTATGATAAATATGGTCATCCTTATACTAATAGAGATGAAATGCTTCGTAGATTGTATGTTGCTTGTTCTCGCGCTAGTAATCATTTAGTATTATCTTATGGCAAGTAAAACTGTTGACGAATATATTGATTGTGCTAGATGTCCAAATCGTATATTTAATACAGGTAAATATATACAAGGTGGTAGAGGAAGTATTCATGGAGATGTTGTTTTCCTATTTCCTAGAGGTGATAGAGTTTATTGTGAAGGTTATCAATTATTTACTGATATTGGTAATCTTTATGATGAATATTCTGGACGTAATAACACTGAAGATGTATATATGACTTATAGTATTAAATGTGCTTGTTCTAATAATTATAATACATATCTTACTGCTATTGATAAATGTCGTAATATTCTATGGAAAGAATTAGCTAGAATTAATTATAAGTATCTATTTATATTTGGTGATGCTTATCTTAGTATTAGTAATAATCATATTCCTAGATTTATGGCTACTGGTGGTAAGTATATATTTAATAATTATTCTCCTCTTATTAAATTTAAAGATGATAATCTTTATCATATATTTAAACAGCGTTTTGCTGATGATGTTAATTGGGTTACTAAAAATAGAAATAATTATGGTATAGTATAAATGATTAATTGTATAGCTTATGATGTTGAAGTTTTAAGAAATTTCTTTTCTGTTACTTTTGTTAGTATTAATAGTTATCTTAAAGTTTTTAAAGATTGTGTTAATGCTGATGGAAAAGCTATTCCTTTAGTTCAAAAACTATCTGTTGAAGAAATTAAAGCTCGTCTTGAAACTGTTGAAAAATATAAGTTTTATATAACAGATAAAAATGATAGTCAATTACTTTCTATGATAGGTTATATTAATAAAACTAGATGTTATAAAGATTCTAATGGAAATATTATTCGTACTGACTTGTATGGATTTAATAATTTCAATTATGATAATCTTATGATTGCTGCTTTACTTAGTTTTTATATGCGTACGAATAGTACGAAAGAATTTATTAATAAGTTATATGAAACTAGTAAAACTATTATTTCTAGTCAAGATGATAAAGATAAATTTAAAACTGATTTTTATCTTAATAGTCTTAGAAAATATAAACTACCATTTACAGGTATTGATGTAATGCGTATATTTGCTCTTAATAAAGCAAGTGTAGTTGTAGATAGTAAAACAGGTGAACGTAAACCTGTTCCTAAAGGTTTAAAACAAACTTCAATTAATCTTCAATGGTATGAACTTCTAGAATATGAACTTCCTGATATTAATGAAAAAGAAGCTGAACTATATGATGAAATTCCTAGTCTTAAAGGAATGAATATTAAACAGCTTAATAAACTAGTAGATAAATGGGATAGATTTATTCTTGATGAATATATTGAACCTATGATGTATTATAATCTTAATGATGTTTTCATTGTAGCTGAAATAGTTCGTCTTTATCCAGAAGAAATTAAATCTCGTTATGCTATTAGTAAAGCATATGATGTTGATGTTCTTAATTCTAGTCGTAGTAAAACTGCTGATATTCTTTTTGAGAAATTTTATAGTAAGTTTAGTGGTCTTGCTCCTGAACAATGGAAAGGTAAGAAAACTGAAAGAACTGCTATGAGTTTTAAAAAGGTTATTTTTCCTTTTATTAAGTTTAAAACTAAACCTATGCAAGACTTTCTTGATGAATGTCTTAAAACTACTATTTATAGAGTTAATAAAGATGCGTTTAGTAAAGAAGTTAAAATTGGAAATGTAACTTATACTGTTGCAACTGGAGGTTTACATAGTCAAGATAATCCTGTTGAACTTTGGAGTAGTGGAAGAGAATTATTTCCATCCTCCACGGGGGGTCAACACGATGTACTTGGCAATGATGACTATGTTTATATTCATGCTGATATTAATAGTATGTATCCTAGTATTATTGCTGCTCATAAAGTAGCTCCAGCTCATCTTGATACTAATGCTTTTTGTAATCTTATTGGTTGGCTTAAAAATAAAAGAGTTGAAGTTAAACACAGCGATGAAGATACTGTTGACGGAATTGATAGAGATACTTTAGCTTTAGTTTTAAAGATTGTTATTAATTCTGTTTATGGTAAACTTGGATTTGAAAATGGTAATCTTTATGATAGATTAGCTGTACTTAAAACTACTATTAATGGGCAGTTAATGATGCTAATGTTGGTTGAGGAATTAGAGTTACACAATATTCATGTGTTAAGTGCTAATACAGATGGTATTGTTATTAAACTTTATAAACGAGATATTGATGTTTATAATCGTATTAAAGATGAGTGGGAACAAACTACTAAACTTAAGTTTGATACTGATTATTATCATTGTCTTGTTAGTAGAGATATAAATAATTATCTTAGCCAATTTAGAGTTATTAAAAATGGTGTTCATAAACTTAAGCTTGAATCTAAAGGTGCTCTTAATCCTATGATGTATTCTTTAGATTTAACTAAAGGTTATTCTATGCCTATTGTTGCTCAAGCTATTGAAAACTATTTTCTTAAGAATAAACCTGTAATGGATACTCTTCAAGAAGCTACTAATATTCTTGACTTTTGTCTTACTCAAAATGTAGGTAGACAATTTCATGTAGAAGAAACTAAGATTGAAAATGGACAAGTTACTCATGTTGTTTGCCAAAGATATGTTCGATTTTATGTTTCTAATAGAGGTTATATTATTGAGAAAGTTCATAACGATAATGGTTCTCGTAGTAGAATGGCAGCTGGTTCTGTTGTAACAGTTATTAATAGTCTTGATGATAAAGATATTTCTCTTAGAGATATTAATTTCAAATTTTATTATCAAGAAGCTATGAAGATTATTAATCCTATCAAACTTAAAATTTCTCCTAAAGGTAAAGGTAAAAGTAAAATTAAAAAATATAGTGGTATGTATAATCCTATTTTTAATGAAGATGATTTTGGATGAGAAATATAATTGAAGAAACTTATGATAGACTAATTAATAAATGGGGTTCTAAAGAATATAAAGGTATTGGAACTATTAATTGTGTTCCACCTGTTGATTATTGTGAAATTATAAGTAGAATTATTAGTCTTATGAGAAATAAGAATGATAATATTAAAATACTTATTGTTACAGATAATTGGAAAAGAAGAACTGAAATTGTTGATAGTCTTAAAAATCATAATATAAATATAGATACTATTAATATTCTTACTCATACTTATGTTAATAGTAGATATAATTATAGTTATGATATTTCTATTGTTGTTGGAGTTAATGAATGGAATCTTTCTTGTAATACAGTTTTTAATCATGCTAGATTTAAACTTATGATTATAACTAAAGATACTATTGATACTGCCAAGCTAAAAGAAATTTATACTAATATTCCACCTATTAATGATAATATAAGTTCTAGTGGTATTAATGCTATGCGGGTTTTACTCCCCGTAGAGGAATACAGAGAGCAGATTTTATTTACTAGTCAAGAAGATATTACTAATTATGATAAATATACTGAATTTATTACTCAGACTATTCAAGTATTTGGTAATCTTGATAATATTAAATGTGCTCGAAATGGTACTCAAGATGGACGTAGTGCTATTCAATATATTACAGAAATAGCTGAATATAATGGATGGAGTGCTGATATGGATATGACTAATCCTTTTAGTAAGCAAATTGATGAATGCTATAATCCTCTTGTTCTTGCTGAACGAGTTAAGACTTTTTATAATATTGTTCGTGAACGTATGCTTATATGTTCTGATAATGTTTGTAAGCTAGAAAGAATAGTTGAAATTATTAAAGATAATCCTGATAAACGATTTCTTATTATTAGTAAGAGAGGTGAATATGCTGCTACTGTAACTAAATATATTAATGATAAATTAGGTGAAATTTGTGGTGATTATCATGATAAAATTGAGGATAAAGTTCTAGTTGATAGTAATGGTATTCCTGTTTTGTACAAGTCTGGAAGCAAGAAAGGGACTGCTCGTATAATCAAATCTAAGGCTATTTCCACGCTGAATTTGAAGTCTTTTAATGATGGCTTATTAAGAGTATTATCTATAAAAAATAATTCAACTGACAGCCTAGAAACAAGCATAGACGAATGGATTTTAACCTCACCTTTATGTGATACAATAGATGAACTTATTTATCGTTATAATAATGTTAATTGTAGTCAATCAAAACTTAAAGTACATAAACTTTATATAGCTGGTACTATCGAAGAAGCAAGTCTTAAAAAGGAAAAGTTATCGGCTAACCATGAAGTTATACAGAATGTTAATTCTGATATTAGTGCTCAAAATTTTGATGATATTGTTTGCTAGTATAAATATAATAGTTACATTTGTTGTGTAATCAAATCGCTCTTTGATAGAATGGACGAAGATAAAGAAGTTAAAGTTAATGATATTGCTGTTGCTGTTAGTAATAGTGGTATTGAAAAACAACATGGTGTTCAACATTCTGTTGCTCCATATCAGCTTAATTATATGAGTGAAGCTGAAATTGCAAGTCTTGAAGTATTTATCAAACGTGTTATGCGTAGTGATAAATGTGGTATTAAGTCTGTTGAAGATGGTCTTGCTATTGCAATGAGAGCTAAAGACCTTAGACTTCCATTTTCTACTTGCATTGAACATATTCATGTAGTTCAAGGTAAAACAGGTGTTGATGTTCACATTATTAAGGCATTACTTGTCAAAGGCAGCGTGAGTTGGGAAAAAATAGATAATTATCGCGCTCTGTACGAATATACAGATGGCTTTAATGCTTATGATGAAGATAAACTTCCATCTGACTGTATTAAGTGTCTTACTCCCAAAGAGGCACAAACTAAAAATGCAGAAGATAAAGACCATGAACATATATATGTTTATCCTGTTAAATATTATAAAGATTATAATGGTAATGTATATAAAGAATATCAACTTAATGGTAAGTTTGAAATAGCTACTAATACTAATGAAGCTAAACAAATTGCTTCTACTGGTAAAGTTCCTGTTTATAGAATACCTGCTGTTCCTATTGATTATATTACTAGTTATCGTTTTTATCGTAAAATTGGAGAACGTAATATGGTTGCTACTGGTGAGTTTACTTATAAAGATGCTATTGTTGCTGGATGTTTTGAAAAAGATACTTATAAGAAATATCCTAAAATAATGATAAGTCATAGAGCATTTGTTTATGGTGCTCGTGAAATTGCTAATGATTTAATTATGGGCTGTTTAAGCACAGAAGAATTAAAGACTATGCAAGGTATTGATTTAAGTAATGAAGATATTATTGATATTACTGAAATTCAATAATATAAACAAACTAGAGAAATTATTATTAAACAAAACAGTCGTATGACTGATATTATTCACTTTTTAAATAATTATAATTATGAAAGACTTTAAGAAAGGTTTGAGTTTTGGTATGGGTATTGTTAATGCTGGTCAAAGAGCAGTTAGTGAAGAACCTGAATTGGTAGTTGTTTCTACTCCCGGTAGTTTCCGTATGACTGCCCAAGTTTCTAAAGCTCTCGGCATTGCTCATGGTGAATATGTAATGTTCATTAATAACTGTGCAAATATTGATAATGCTATTATCAATAAAGTACCCGAAGTTGTTGCTTTCTGTGAAGAACAAGGTTTGGATATTGAATCTCCCGAAGCTGCTATGGCTGTTCATGCTGAATTTGATATTTGGGCTTTGGCTAAAGGTATTGCTGAATTAGACAAGAATGGTAATCCTTGCACTACTCGTGTTCGTATGACTAAGAATGATAAGATTAAGTATGTTAATACTTATTTCCAAGAAACTCTTGAAGGTGCTTTATCTTCTTCTAATGAAGAACTTAAAGCTGCTCTTGGTCGTGAAGGTATTACCGAAGATGAACAGAAAGAACTTTTGGTTAGCTGTATTCAAGGTGATGAAGTTGCTAAGATTAAAGGTTCTAAGTGTGCTAATACTGCTGCTTTGTCTGGTATTGGTGTAACTCTTAACTTTACTGATTCTAATGTTTGGAAACAGTTGAAATCTGATATGACTGATGAAGAAGCTACTTCTAAGAATCGTGTTTATACAGTAGATATTGACAACTTGCAAGAAGCTGTTGTTAATAACGGTCATAAAGATATTGTTGTTAAGATTGCAATGCTTACCGAATATAAAGATGAAGAACCTGTTCGTATCGGTAAGAAAACTGAAAAAGAAGAAACTGCTGAATAATCAAATCTTCGTCCTAGAAATATAGTATCTTGAACATAGAGCTGCATTGTTAGTATTGCTAATGGTGCAGCTCTTATTTTATATAATAATTCTTTTAATTACTTTAATTATGTCGACAGAAAAAGAAATTAAGAATGAAGCTACTGTTGTAGCAAGTGCTAAACAAACTGCTAATGCAGAAGTACAAACTCCTAAAAAACGTAGAGGTAGAGGTATTAATAACGATTTACGTGATGTAACTCGTAAAAAGTTTGATGAACGTACTGATTGTAATAAAGCTAATGGCTTGTTTATTGGTCATCTTGAAGATGTTAAAGTTGATTGGGCTACATTGAAAGATGATGTTCAAGGTATGCCTTCATTTGCTGGTATGAGTATTCCTTATCTTACATTTACTTTTGCTAGTAATCATGAAAATATCAATGAACGTCGTTATGTAACTCAACGTCTTCTTCCTGCTGAAAGTAATGTTGAAACTATTCCCGGTGGTAAAGGTGCTTGGAAAGTTGATAACATTTTCCGCTTTATGAAACATATATATAATGTATTTGTTCTTAAAGGTCGTGATTTAACAGAAGAAGAAATTGATGCTCTTACTTTGCCTTTTGAAGATTTTGATGAAAATATGCAATATGTACCTGTTGAGGCTGAAGAAGTTATAGCTGGTTATAAGACTGTATTTGAAAATTATGTTAAGTTACTTAACAATAATGGTAAACCTGTTTATAATGATGCTAAAGGTAAACCTATTACTATTTGGATGAAGCTTCTTCGTTTCGTTAAGAATGATGGTAAATGGCGTGCTGTTGTTGGAAGTAAATCTTCATTTGGTGATTTAGGATTTCCTACATTTATCAATGATGGAATTATTGAACTTTATAAAGAACAATCTGCTCCTAGTTTGCATATTGACCCTTATAAAGAAAGTATTGTTTATCAAAAATCTGCCGAACAAGCTAAACAGCCAAATATTGCTATGCCTGGTGTTGGTGTAATGCCTGGTGTTCAAACTGCTGCTCCTATGAATCCTGTTAGTGGATTTAATGGCGGTGGAGATTTTAGTCCATTTGGTGGTGGTAATGATGCTGCTGGTGCTTTTGTTAATCCAACAGAAGATTTGCCATTTTAAAAAATTAAAGTTAGTTAAATAGTTGTATGTAAGAGGATTGGGTACTATTTTAGTACCTAGTCCTCTTCTTTTATATGTTCACGATAAAGGTCAAATTAGAAATATTATGAAAAGAAATATTAGTAATACTATTTTAACTAAAGATTATATTTTCTCTAAAGTTAGTCAAATTACTATTTTTAGCACTTATACTGGAATTAGTGTTGAAGATATACAACATTGTATAGATACAGGAGAATTTATATCTAGTCCTTTTCGTGAAGATACTCATCCTAGTTTTGGTTTTAGATATGATAATAGGAATAAACTTAAAGGAAGAGATTTTGCTGGATATTGGTGGGGAGATTGTATAGATGCTGCTGCAACTGTACTCTCTGAAATTGTTCATAAGCAAATTGATATTTCTATTAAAAGTCAATTTCTATTTGTGCTTAAACATATTGCTTATACTTTTAGGAATATTATTTATGGACAAGATAAAGATGAAAACAACGATTATAATATTACTAGGGCTATTAGTAATGTACGTAATCATAAACCTATTATTGAACTTGTTACTCGTCCGTGGAATAATTTAGATGCTAAGTATTGGGGACAATTTGGTATTAATCTTAATTTTCTTAATACTCATTTTGTTTATCCTGTTGACCAATTTTATATTAATCGTTCTACTAATCCTATTCCTAAATATTTTTATGATAAAAATAAAACAGATTTATGTTATGGTTACGTTCTTGGGCAAGATAAAAGAGGAATAGTTAATGTTAAACTGTATTTTCCAAATAGGAATAAGAAAACTGAAGTTAAGTTTATAACTAATAGTAATACTATTGAGGGAGTTATTAATCTTGAACTAGATAATTATGACGTTATTATTATAACTAAATCTACTAAAGATAGATTAAGTCTTGAATGTTATCTAAAGAGTATTAATCATTCCATCCTCTACGGGGGGTCTACCCTTGAATCTAAAACTATTGGTGTTGTTAATATTCCACATGAAACTTATAAACTTCGTCAAATTGAATATGATTGGCTTCGTAGTAAACTTAATCGGAATGGTTTTCTTATTAGCCTTATGGATAATGATAGAACTGGTCTTATGGAAGCTGTAATTCTTAAGAATGATTATGATATTATACCTATTATTATTCCTAAAGAACTTGGCGTTAAAGATTTTGCCGAATTGAGAAGTAGTTATTCTACAAATGCTATTAATGAATTAACTCAACAAGCTGTTAAATATATAGAAGATAATTATGGAGAAGAAACTGAATTTACTTGGGATACGGAAGAAAGTAATACTTTGCCATACTAAAAGTCTAACTGGTGTTACATATACGGTTATGCGTCCAATTACTGAAGAGGATGAACAAAATCTTGATAAATTTGAATATCTTGATATAGATAATAAACGTATTGATAAAAAAGATATTTATTGTTATGGAGAAATTAATCTATCTTCTAATGATGACGTTGAATATATCAAAAAGTTTAGCTTACTTGATACTGATAATGGTGGAACTATTCATAGTAATTTTAATTATCAAGAAGGTTATGCTCTTATTGAAGGAATAGCTAAAACTTATACTACATTTGATATTATTGAATGGTTTAAATATAATCATTGTCTTATAGGTAAGCCAGCTCGTATTATTATTTATAAATGTAAGAAAGAAAATCTATGATAATAAAAGGATATGAAGAAAAGCTAGATGATAGAGATATTAGATATATTAATTATGTTATTGATAAATCTACAATGGCTGATGCAATTGAATCTTATATTAAAGATTTAAATTGTACTATTATTTATCCTGATGGTTCTCGTCCTAGACAAACTATTAATTATGGTTATCGTATTACTCTTTCTAGTATTGAATATATTCTTGATAAACTTTATCTTGTTCTAGAACATCATCCAGAAAAAGCTCAAAGTTATATTGATTATCGTAATAGTATTATTAAAAGAATTATTGATATACATGAAAAAAATCTTGATTTCGAGAGAAGAAATCCAGTACGATATTATAGTAAAGAACCAAGGAAACGCACTAGAAGTGCTAGCAGAGTTAATCAATCAAAAGATGTCTTTACAGGTAAACCAATTGATGTTAGCACCGGTATTGCAAAGGCTATTAAGCCTAAAAAGGAAACGATTGCTCAGCGTAAAGCTAAACTTCTAGGTGGTAAAGCTGTTAGTTTTGCATTTAATGGTTTAAAAATAAGTGAACATAATGAATAAACTTTATCGTAGAAATAATAATGGTGCGCCTACTGTTTGGTGGGCTGAACTTGACAGTGGTACTAATAGTATCACTGTTTTTTATGGTCTTGTTCAAGGTAATATTCGTAAAGAAGTTTATGCTGTTACTCAAAAAGATGGTCAAAAAGAACTTGAAAGTAGATATAATGATAAGATTAAACAAGGATATACATATCTTAATGAACTTTGCGATATGCAGGGTTTACCCCCCGTGGAGGATGGAGATAATGATATTCTATTTAATTTTCTAAATACTTATCTACCTAAAGACCTTAGTAATGGAAACAGTAATCTTTTACTTCCAATGCTTGCTAAAACATATAATGGTAATGTTTGGAAAAAAGTCAGTTGTATGTATAGTCAGTATAAGATTAATGGTCTTCGTTGTATTATTACTGCTTATACTCAAAATGATATGTTTAAACCTGTTAGGCTTCGTTTCCAAAGTCGTGAAGGTCTTACTTGGCGTACTCTTGGCTATCTTGAAGATTATCTGCTTGCTACTATTAATACAAATATTATTGACGATATGATTAATGGATTTGCAGCACTTGATGGTGAAGTTTATCTTCCGGGTTATACTGTTAATCAAATTAATCATTTTGTTAAAGATGCTAATTGTGTTGAAAATAAACTTCTTCAATTTTGGTGTTATGATATTATGATGGAGGGTAACCAAGCTCATAGAAATACATATCGTTATCATATTAAAATGCCTACTTGCTTTAATAATATTAAAGAACATTATAATAATAAAGAACGATTGATTATTCTTCCTAGCGGATATATTACTAATGATAATGAAGCTATTGACGCTAGAAATCATTTTATTAATCTAGGTTTTGAAGGTCTTATACTTCGTAATACAGAAACTGATTATCAATATGGTAGGCGTAGAGCTAATTATATGGAGAAGTTTAAAGATGCTGCTGAAGGAGATTTTATAATTCTTGATATTTATAAAGAAAAGAAACGTGATTTACCTATTCTTCTTTGTAAAAATGATATTAATGATGAAAAGTTTGAAACTCGTTTAAGTACTAGTCATATTTTTCAGCAAGAAGTTTTATTTGATTCTCAATCTTATATTGGTAGAACTGTTCATATAGAATATGGTGAACGAAGTGGCGTTAGCAGAGTTCCATTTCATATTAAAACTGTTGTTATAAATGGAGATACTAGATTATAATGTAATTAAGAATAATAATTTTGATAGAACTAAATCTTATTTTAGTTGTTATTATAAATCTATTATTCTATTTACTGATTATGATGCTAAAAGTTATAATTTTGCTGTTAGATATAATGATATAACTAAAAGTAATGAACTTTATGTGATTTTGTATAATGATAATAGAATTAATAATAGTGTTCCTATTATTCGAGATACTAATACTGGATTTAAGTTATATATTCCTAATATAGTTATTAGACTTCTCGATACAAGATTGCGTAATGCTTTTGTTGTGTCTAAAGATGATTTTAATATTAATGTTAAATTTGTAGAAGAACGTAATGGTTTTTGTATTATTTATCATATAGATATTGAATAAGGTGAAGCCTAGTACATAATATAGTGTGCTAGGCTTTTCTGTTTGTTAGAGGTCTAAAACTATACAGAACACGCTCGTAGATATGATTCTTTTGCCTGTATTCAATTTTATATATCAGAATGATTAATCTATCACGATAAGATTTGCGTGTCATGTTGAGCCTTAAAATGCGTCATTCTCACTATGATATTTAACATTAAATTCAGCATCATTATTACTAGTAAATTCCTATTATATTTTTATATTTGTCTTGATAAACAAAAACAAATTATTATGAGTATTAATAAAGTTACTATTGTTGGTATTAAAGGATTTAAAGGAAGTGGTAAAGATACAGTTGCTTCTATGATTAGTTATATCCTTCATGATGGTATTATGAAAGCTACTTATGATAAATGGCTTTTCTTTCATAAGAATGGGTTTGTTGAAAATAATGAAATAATTATTCATTTTGCTGATAAACTTAAAGATGATATTGCTGCATTTTGTAATATTGACCGTAAACTTCTTGATAGACAAGATATTAAAGAAGAAAATTATTATAATTTTAAAACTGGTATTGTTTCTACTAATATTAAAGAAGCTACTTATGTTGTAGATAAATGGAATGATGCTATATTAAAATATAATGACTTATCTTCATATCTTGTTTTATATAATAATAATGTTAGTATTAAAATTAGAGTTCTTCTTCAATATTATGGTACTAACATTATTAGAAATCATTTTTGGAGAGAAGCTTTTATTCGTTATACTATTAATAAAGCATTTGATATAAGAAATAGTAAAGGACAATGTATCATAGCTGATGCTAGATTTGATAATGATGAATGTAAAGCTATTAAAGATTGTGGAGGAATGATAATTAGAGTAGATAGAAAATCTAGTAATGATAATCATGAAAGTCATGAAAGTGAACAAATAACAATTAATAAAAATGATTATGTTATTGATAATACTGGTACTCTTGTTGGTCTTTTTTATAAAGTTCTTAAATTTGTAACTGATTATATGGTATGAAATTACATCCTATTTTTGGTATAAATGCTCTTGCTAGAGTTTGTATATGTTGTGGTAAGGTTATTGGTTATACTCCACTTGGAAATTCTGTTGAAGAAGATGCTAGTAAGAGTAAACAAATAGCTGAGGCTATTGTATGTAAAGAATGTATAGATAAGCTTGATAGTGAAACTTGCTTTATAGCTTGTGACATGGATAAAGATAATTATATAACTGCTACTTATGATACTTTATGGATTAGAAATAAAGGTCTTAAAGAGTTTTTTAAAGAGCTTGATTCTATACAGCCTATTAATATTATGCCTAAAGAACATTTTTATACTGTGTTTGGAAATGTAGTTAAAGATTTTTATAATAATAAAGAAGATGAAAATAATTGAACCAAAAGTTGAACTTTGGCAACAAGGAGATGATTCTAAAGCTCATGTTGCTAGATGCGCAAGAGTTTGTTATGGTAGAGAAACAGGTAATGATGAAGCTACTATTAAACGACTTATTAATGATGAACATTGGAGTATGTTTCGTCATAGAACTTATTATATAATAGCTAATGATAGTGATAAAACTTTAGAAACTATTATTATTAATTATGCTAATACTATTGGTTTTAGTTATCATTATGAAAAACATGTTTATTATATAACTGTTAATGGTAATTGGGTTTTAGACCATAAAACACCATTTGGTTATATATCTAAATATATTGTTCCTATTGAAGATTTTCGTAATACTGAAATAGGATTTCATATGATGAGATATACTTTTTGTGTTGATACACAAATTAGTACTTCTCGTGAATTAAACCGCGTTAGTCCTAATAGTATTGCTGAAAAATCAACTCGATATGTATATGAAGATGGAAGTATTTGTAGACCTCATTGGATAAGTCAAAAAGAAGCTGAATTATTTAATAATGATAATAATGCTGATTTAGATGAAGCTATGAATGTTTATCTTAATGGATGTAAAAGAGATTTTGAAGAATATAAAATTCTTGTAGATAAATATAAAATTCATCGTCAAGATGCTCGTGGTAAACTTCCTTTTGATACTGCTACTAGATGTATATATACATATTCCGTAAGAGAATGGCGTCATATTATTGATTTACGTTATTATGGTACTACAGGTACTCCTCATCCTAATGCTAAAATTATTGCTGGTATGATTAGAGATAATTTAATGGAACTTGGATATGACTTCAGAGATTGATAAACTTAAACACTTTTATGTTGAAGATTATAGTGGTATTTATTTTACTGATGAGTTAAATGCCGGTGAAGAATTTCTTTATACTACAATTGGAATTAAAGATGATAAAGAAGTAACATTTCTATGTAAATATATTAAAAATAAACATATTGAGGCTTGTCCTAATTGTGTATTTAATAACTATTTTTGTCATGGTCTTTTATGTAATATCTGTCTCTTATACACATCTGACGCTGCCGACGATAAGGCTCGTGTA
>ERZ1026977.358-NODE-358-length-23312-cov-10.219418_pt1 | contig 23312 bp, 20 predicted proteins | sample MGYA00519292_ERZ1026977 | MGnify/ENA primary metagenome ERZ1026977 (study PRJEB26926, sample SAMN06164410) | human gut metagenome | biome: ENVO:00009003; feature: ENVO:2100002; material: ENVO:00002003 | host: Homo sapiens | place: USA | collected 2012 ... | reverse complement strand
CGAGATCATGCCTAGTCTCGTGGGCTCGGAGATGTGTATAAGAGACAGGTTATAATCTCCGCATGGAAAATATTTTACAAGGATTAAACGAAGAACAACAACAAGCATTGCTTCAAATTGACGGAGCCGTGCTTGTAACGGCAGGTGCAGGCAGTGGAAAGACCAGGCTTTTAACTCATAGAATTGCATATTTGATTTCAGAACTTCAAGTTTCGCCATATAACATTTTGGCAATAACATTCACAAACAAAGCAGCTAAAGAGATGAAAGATAGGGTGGAAAAGATGATTGAAGGTGGTGACCGCGTTTGGATTTCCACCTTCCATTCTATGTGTGCAAAAATTTTGCGTATGGACATTGAAAAACTTGGAGATTATGACAGCAATTTTTCTATTTATTCAGACCAAGATACAGACAAGTTGTTTAAACAGATATGCGCAAAATATAACATCGAAAAAGAAGAAAAGCGAAAAAATATTTCATATCATATCAACAATTTAAAAAATAATAATATGACAATGACCGAATACAAAAAGATGTATGAGTATTTGGACGATATTGAAACGATTGAACATATATATTATGATTATCAGGCAGAACTTAGAAAGGCGAACGCTTTAGATTTTAATGATTTGATGAATGTAACATATCAACTTTTCAAGCAATGTCCAGAAGTGCTAGAAAAATATGCAAAGCGTTTTAAATATGTGCTTGTTGATGAATTTCAAGACACCAACACAATTCAATATGACCTTGTTAAGATGTTGACAAGTGTTCACAAAAACATATTTGTTGTTGGTGATGAAGACCAATGCATTTACACTTGGCGCGGAGCAAATTTTGCAAATATATTTGATTTTCAAAAAGATTTTGAAAATGTAAAACTTTTTAAGTTGGAAAGAAACTATCGTTCCACAAAAAAGATATTAAATTTAGCAAACAAACTCATTAAAAACAACAAGTCAAGAATGGAAAAAAATCTTTGGACTGAAAATTTTGATGGCGCGGAAATAGCAACAAAAAATGTGTATGATGAAAAGGAAGAAGCAGAAGCTGTCGCTAGAGAAATTTATGATTTAGTTCAAAATCACGGCTATAAATATAGCGATTTTGCCGTTCTGATGCGTTTGAACGCGCTAACGCTTCCATTTGAAGAGAGATTTTTGGCATATAACATTCCGCATAGAATATATGGCGGATTTAAGTTTTATGAGCGTGCAGAAATCAAAAATTTAATTTCATATTTAAGGCTTTTTACAAATCCACGAGATGATATATCCTTTGAAAGGATAATCAATTTTCCTAAGCGTGGCATTGGCGAAAGTGCGCTAAAATCATTGAAGGAAGAAGCAAACATCTATGGCGAAAGTTTGCTAAATACTTTATTGCGAGATGATTTGGATTTGTCACTTTCAACAATGAAAAAGTTTGAAAGTTTTAAAAGCGCATATTTGATGCTTCGTGAAGATTATGAAAAGATGTCATTGACTGATTTTGTTAAACAATTAATAAGAGAATTTAACATAAAAAGCGCGTATAATTCAAATTCAGAAGAAGACATAAACAGGCTTCTCAACATAGATATGTTCGTTTCGCAAGTGGAAGATTTTGAGAACAAAAATGATAGCGCGTCGCTTGTTCAATTTTTGGAAAGCATCTCGTTAATTTCTGATATTGATGGAATGGACAATGCTGGAAATTGCGTTACAATCGCAACAATCCATTCCGTTAAAGGTTTGGAGTTTAGATATGTTTTTATTGTTGGGCTTGAAGAAAAGATTTTTCCAATTTCGAGGGCATTTGACAACAATGAAGAGATGGAAGAAGAGCGAAGGCTTATGTATGTTGCTATAACGCGGGCTAAAGAAAATTTGATGCTCACTTGCTGCAAAACGAGATATTTATATGGCAAGAGAGATTATCAAAGGCCATCAAGATTTTTAAGGGAAATCAATCTTGCTCCTGCCGAAGAAAACATAATGCCAGAATTTTCTGTTTTCCAAAATAACAGATATGGTCAACAGATTGGCAATTATTATAGAGAGCAATATCAATCAAAAGTTGAAAAAACTTATTATAAAGAGCCCGAAAAGAGCAAATATGATTACAATCCACAATATTTCAAGACTAAATTCGATGAATATGTTGAAAATAAAAAGCCAAAAACAGAAAATAATTTTGAAATTGGGCAGACAGTCTTGCATCCTAAGTTTGGTGTTGGTAAAATAATTAGCATAGACGGCGGGAAGTTTGCCGACATTGATTTTGGCAAAATTGGAATAAAGAGTATAATGCTTGAAATTTCACCTTTAAAGGTGCTAAAATAGGGCGCGAAAGCAACTTTTCGCATCGCGAAAAGTTTAGCCCCGCCTGGCGGCGGGGCTTGCCCAGCGAGCTGGGCGCTTTCGCGCCTAAGGAGAGTTGATGAATTATAACGACTTAATGAAAGAAAAGATATCATCATTTAATGGAGAAAGGAAAAAACTCTTGCTCCATAGTTGTTGCGCACCTTGTTCAAGCGCAGTTATCGAAAGATTGATGCCATATTTTGATATAACCGTGCTTTATTATAACCCAAACATTATGCCTGAAGAGGAATATGAAAAGCGCAAACAGGAACAAATTCGTTTTTTAAATTCAATGAAAATTCCAATGATAAATGTTGAATATTCCCATCAAGATTTCATAAACGCCGTTAAAGGGAAAGAAAATTTGGGAGAACATTCGCCGCGATGTTATGAGTGCTATAAATTGAGATTGTCAAAAACTGCACAAATCGCCAAGGCAAACAATTTTGATATTTTTTGCACAACTTTATCTGTTAGCCCACATAAAAATGTGGACTGGATAAACGAAATAATGCAAAAACTTTCTTTGGAATTTCAAATAGACTTTTTGCCATCGGATTTTAAAAAGGAAAATGGATATTTGCGTTCGTTAGAACTCTCAAAACAAAACAATTTTTATCGCCAAAATTATTGCGGTTGTAAGCTTGATTAAAAATAAATTATCAAATTTAATTGTAATCTTTTGTTTTGTGTGATATAATGCCCAAGATTTAAATTTTAAGGAGAAAAAAATGAGTTACAAAATTACAAAAAAAGAAAAAAATAATTATGAAGTAGAAATCACAATTTCCGCTGAAGAGTGGGAAAAAGCCGTAGAAGCAACTTATCAAGCAGATAAAAATAGATTTTCTGTTCAAGGCTTCAGAAAAGGCAAAGCACCAAGAAAAGTTATTGAAAAAAATTATGGTGAAATGGTGTTCTTTGATGGTGCTTTTGATAGAGCATTTTCAGAAGAATATGGCAAATTTTTAGATGAAAATAAAGACTTTGAACCAATCGTTCAACCTGATGTTAAAATTGACAAATTTGGTAAAGAAGGTTTGGTTGTAACAGCAAGCGTTGCTGGCGTTCCAGAAGTTAAACTTGGCGCTTATACAGGTTTAACTGTTAAGAAAGATTGCAAAAAAACAACTAAAAAAGAAGTTGAAGATGAATTGAAGATGGTTGCTGATAGAAGCGCTAGATTTGTTGATGCATCTGATAGCGAAGCAAAGATGGGAGATTTTGCAACAATAGACTTTGTTGGAATGGTTGATGGCGAAATCTTTGAAGGCGGAAGTGCCACAAATTATAGATTAGAACTTGGCTCAAAAAGTTTTATAGATACTTTTGAAGAACAAATTGTTGGAATGAAAGTTGGCGATAATAAAGATGTCAATGTAACTTTCCCTGAAAATTATCAAGCAGAAGAATTGAAGGGCAAACCAGCAGTTTTCAAAGTAACACTTGAAAAGATTGAAAGAAAAGAACTTCCAGAAATCAATGATGCTTTTGCTTCAAATGTAAGTGAATTTGAAACACTTGAAGAATATAAGAAAGACATTGAAAAGAGAATGAACATCAAAAAAGAACAAGAAGCAGAAAGAAAACTTGAAAACGACTTGATTGGAAAAATCGTTGACGCAAGCGAAGTTGAAGTTCCAGAAATCTTAGTAGAACGCCAATTAGATATGTTCATTAAAGATTTGGAAACAAGGCTTAGTTATCAAGGCTTAAAACTTGATGAATATCTCGGCTATCTTGGAACAGATGTTGAAAAACTTAGAAAAGATAAAAGAGAACAAGCAAAACAATCTTGCAAAACAAGATTAGTATTGGAAGAATTGATTAAAAAAGAAAATCTCTATGTAACTGATGAAGAGCTTAACGCTAAACTTCAAGAAATGGCAGATTTGTATAAAAAAGATTTAGAAGAATATAAAAAATCTATCGACAACAACACAGTTGCATATTTTGAAAACGACATTTTAATGAAAAAATTGCTAGATTTCTTAAAAGCAAACAATACTATTGCTTAACAAATTGGATATAAATAATTGAAGGAGAAAAAATATGTTAATTCCTATGGTTGTTGACCAAACAGCAAATGGTGAACGCTCTTACGATATTTATTCAAGGCTTTTAGAAGATAGAATTATCTTCCTTTCAGGGGAGATTAATGACCAAGTCGCAAATAGTGTTGTTGCACAACTTATCTATCTTGAAGGAAAAAATCCAGATAAGGACATATTCTTGTATATCAATAGCCCAGGCGGAAGTGTTTCTGCTGGACTTGCTATTTATGATACAATGAACTACATTAAATGCGATGTCGCAACAACTTGTGTTGGACTTGCTGCATCAATGGGGGCATTTTTGCTTGCAAGCGGAGCAAAGGGAAAAAGATTTGCTCTCCCTAATTCTGAAATTATGATTCATCAGCCACTTGGCGGCGCTCAAGGTCAAGCAAGCGATATTGAAATTCAAGCCAAACAAATACAAAAAATTAAAGCCAAAATTAATAGGATAATTTCTGAAAATACTGGAAAACCTATAGAACAAGTGGAAAAAGATACAGATAGGGACCATTATATGAGTGCCGATGAAGCATTGGAATATGGTCTTATAGATAAAGTATATGTAAAACGCGGTGTTGAGAAAAAGCCTGAATAATAAGGGTTGATTAAAAACATATTTTTTAACTAATAATAATGTTGAGGTGTTATGGAAAAGGAAAGAAAAACCCTTTGTTGTTCTTTTTGTGGAAAGCCACAAGAGGCAGTTAAGAAACTTATTGCTAATCCTGATGGCAATAGTTTTATTTGCAATGAATGTATTGATATTTGCAAAGATATAATTCAAGAAGAAAAAGTTGCAAAGTTAGATAGTAAAATTGAACTTTTAGCACCTGAAGAGATTAAAAAAAGACTTGACGATTATATAGTAGGGCAAGATGATGCAAAACGCGCTCTTGCTGTTGCAGTTTATAATCATTATAAAAGAGTTAACTATAACATCTTAACAAACAAGTCTAAAAAAGATAAAAATGACGATATTGAACTTGAAAAGTCAAATATTTTGATGGTTGGCCCAACGGGAAGTGGAAAAACTCTTTTGGCAAAAACGCTAGCCAAAATTTTGAATGTTCCTTTTGCTTCTTGCGATGCCACAACTCTCACCGAAGCAGGATATGTTGGCGATGATGTTGAAAACATCTTGTTAAAACTCATTCAAAATGCAAATTATGACATAGCTTTAGCACAACGCGGAATTATTTATGTTGATGAAATAGATAAACTTGCTAAAAAAAGTCAAAATGTTTCAATCACTCGCGATGTTTCAGGTGAAGGTGTTCAACAAGCACTTTTAAAGATTGTTGAATCAACAATAGCATCTGTTCCACCACAAGGAGGAAGAAAGCATCCACATCAAGAGATGCTTCAAATTGACACAACAAACATTTTGTTTATTTGCGGTGGGGCGTTTATTGGGCTTGACAAAATCATTGAAGCAAGGCTAAATGACAGCACTCTTGGATTTAGTGCAGATGTTAAAACAAAAGTTGATAAAGAAGAATTGAACATAATCAAACAAACTCAGCCACAAGATTTAATCAAGTTTGGACTAATTCCAGAATTTATTGGAAGAATGCCAGTTTTTGTTGCTCTTTCTGACTTAAAAGAAGATGCATTTGTTAAAATATTAACAGAACCTAAAAATGCGCTTGTAAAGCAATACAAAAAGTTGTTCAAAATGGACAATATTGACCTTGTGTTTGAGCCAGAAGCTATTTCTGCTGTTGCTCATAAGGCTAGCGAACTCAAAACTGGTGCACGCGGGCTTAGGGCAATTTTGGAAGAGGCAATGCAAGATGTAATGTTTACTTCGCCAAGCAATTTGGATATAGATAAAATTATAATTACAAAAGATGTAATCTTAAATAACGCAAAGCCTGAAATAGTTTACAAAGTAAAAACTGAACAAACAGCATAAAAGAAATTTTAAAATGATAACAAAAAAGTGGGTTTTAAAAACTCACTTTTTTAGTTTGCATTGATTTGTTCTTTAATTGCGTTGACAAGCGTTTTAATTCTGCCGCCATCGCGATATTGTTCTGTGATTTTATCACGCGCGTGGATTATTGTTGTGTGGTCGCGTCCGCCAAATAGTTTTCCAATAGCGACAAGTGGCATATCAAGCATCTCACTAATCAAATAAATGGCAATCATTCTTGGTTCAACAATTTCTTTGCTCTTTTTCTTGCCAACAATATCAGCTTTTGAAATGCCAAAATATTTGCAAGTTGCATCAATAATTGTGTCTGGGCTTAAATCTTCGCGTTTTTCATCTAAATCCTCTTTAAAGGCTTCTTTTGCTTCTTCAAGTGAAGCGGATTTTTTGCCAAGAAGGGTGGCAAAGAAATAAACTTTTGCAAGCAGACCTTCCATTTCACGAATGTTTGTGTCTATCTTTTCAGCAATAAAGTTAATTACTTCGTCGTCGATGATATATCTTTCTAGTTGTGCCTTTTTCCTTAAAATGGCAACTCTTGTTTCAAAATCAGGGGATTGAACATCTTGGATTAGACCGCTGGCAAAGCGTGAGCGCAATCTATCTGACAAAGTTGCAATTTCTTTTGGTGGTCTATCTGATGCGATGATAATTTGCTTGTTGTTTTGATACAAATCGTTAAATGTATGGAAAAATTCTTCCTGTGTTTCATTTTTGTTTGTGATAAATTGGATATCATCGACCATAAGAACATCAACGTTTCTATATTTTTCTCTAAATTTGTTGATGCCTTGGTCTTTATTTGAGCCGTGAAGGCTGTCTATATAATCATTTGTAAACTTTTCACAAGTTACATATTTGATTTTTAAATCTGGTAATTCTTTTCTGATATAATTTCCGATTGCGTGAAGAACGTGAGTTTTGCCAAGACCTACTCCGCCATAGATAAAGAGTGGGTTAAAGCGCTTGCCTGGGTTTTCTGCAACGGAGCGAGCAGCCGCGTAAACAAACTGATTGCTTTTGCCAACAACAAAATTGTCAAAAGTGTATTTTGGATTGAAAGCATTTTTATCTTCTTCAATTTCTTTTTCTACAACTGCTTGATTGATTTCAGGCTTATTTTTCTTTAAAAATTCTTTTTTCTCATCTGGGTCTAAAATTTCAAAAGGTGTGTCTTCGCCAAAAACTTCTTCAATAGCAGATTTTAATTGCTCGCAGTGATTTTTCATAAGTTGTTTTTTTGCATAGGCAGAATTTGTTGATAAAATCAACTTTTCAAACTTATTATAATCTAAAACTTCTAGTGGAGCAATCCAAAGGTCAAAGGAAACGGCGCTGACCATCATTTCAATCTTCAATAAAACCTGTTTCCACATTTCTTGCAGTTCTTTCATATTTCTTCCTTTAACAATTTACTTGAAAGATTATAACTTCTTTTGGCGGAACTTGTCAACATTTTTTAACCCGCTCAAAATTATTATTTTTTGTTTTGCTATTATTTTAAAAACATTGTATAATATTTCAAAGTGAGGGCTTATTATGGAAGGAAAAAGATATGAAGCAAAACGAGATTTTTTAGTTTTTATAGTGATTTTAACGCTTGTTGTTGCAATCGCTTGCATCGCAGTGTTTTTCCCAAGAGAGTTTCTATGGCAATACATTTTTTTGCTTTCAATGTTTAGCGTTATTTTGCTTGTTTATATGTATTCAGTTTTAAAAACTTATTATGTATTTACAGAAGATTATTTGCTAGTGGTTAGTGGCATTTTTAGAAAGAAAATTTTTTATCGCTACATAGAAGATATAACGCCTTGCAAAAGCATAGTAAGTTCTTTATGCCTTTCAGTTGACAGAATAAAAATCATTCGAGGAAAAAGTATCTTCCAAAGAGATTATATTGCGCCAATAAACAAACAAGAAGTTATAGACGAGTTAAAAACTAGGGCGGCAAAAGCACGCGAAATTTTAAATCAAAGATAGGTGTTAAAATGAATAAAATTGTAGTTATAACTGGTGGGACAAGCGGAATTGGAAAACAGACGGCAAAACTCTTTAAAGAGAGCGGAGATAAAGTCTTTGCGCTTGGAACGCACCCAGACCCACTAAATGAAGATGAATATTATTGCGATGTTAGAGATGAACAAGCGTTAAAAGAAAGTATGAAAAGCGTGGCAGAGCAGTTTGGCAAGATTGACATTTTGATTTGCTCAGCAGGATTTGGCATTTCTGGCGCGGCAGAACTTGCTGACAGTGAAGAAACAAAAAGGCTTTTTGATGTCAATTATTTTGGCGTATTAAATGCCGCAAAAGCGTGCTTGCCATATATGGTTAAAGGCTCAAAAATCGTTGTGATTGGCTCTTGTTGCGGGCTATTTGCAATGCCTTTTAGAATAAATTATTGTGCAAGCAAATCCGCTGTCAATATGTTGGCTTATGGCTTGAAAATGGAACTTTCTCATTCCAAAATTGATGTTTGTTGTATTAATCCTGGAGATGTAAAAACTCCATTTATTCAAAATAGGGTTAAGAATTTTGAAACAAACGAGCGTTATGGAAAGAAGGTTGAAAATGCTCAAGCGATAGTTGAAAAAAACAATTCTAAAAGAATGAGCGTTGAATATTGCGCAAAGAAAGTTTATAAAATTGCAAATAAAAGAAAACTCAAAGCAAGTTATATCATCGGAAATAAATATAAAGTTTTCAATTTCTTAGTTAAGATTTTTCCAATTAATTGGTTTTTAAAGGTTTCAAACAAACTTTTTGGCGGAAAATACAATTAGTTTTCAGATTTTTTAAGAGTTATAGTTTTTGAATTTTGGGCGCTAGCCGTGCTGTATGTTGAAACAGGGGAATTTACTCCAAAAAGTTCAACAAGTATGGTGTCAGCGCCTATTTTACATATTTGCGAAAAAGGAATAAAAAGGTCATTTCCGCCCTTTAAAAATCCAAATATGGTCTTTGTGCCTGGCACAACAATGCCTTTAATTTGCCCACTTGGCAGGTCAAAGACAATATCAACAATATGACCAAGCCTTGTTCCGTCAACAACATTGATAACTTCCTTGCATCTTAAATCAAGAAAAGATGTTTCCATTTAACTTCCTTTTTGCATACTTTTGTTGTATATATATGCGATAATCAATCAAAATACCACAAATTTTGTCGAAAATTGGATTAAACAATTATTTTGCCTAAATCATAAATAATATAGATGGAAATTATTGTTAGTTTGGCAATGATTGTTAAAAATGAGCAAGAATTATTGCCTAGGTGTTTGGAAAGTGTCAAAAAATTTGTTGATGAAATCATCATAGTTGACACTGGCTCTACTGACGCTACAAAACTTGTTGCGGCGCAATTTACTGACAAAATTTATGATTTTGTTTGGTGTGACGACTTTTCAAAAGCAAGAAATTTTGCATTTTCAAAAGCGAAAGGCAAATATGTGATGTGGCTTGATGCTGATGATTATGTTTCAGCTGACAATTTAAAAAAGTTGCTAAAATTGAAGCAAAAATTGAAATTAGACGATGTTGATGCTTATATGCTCAAGTATGAAACTGCGTTTGACGACAAAGGCAATAGCACATTTACTTACAATCGCGAAAGAATTTTAAAAAATGACGGCACATTTGTTTGGGAAGGTGCCATACACGAAGTTATTTCTCCACACGGCAGGGTAGAGAATTTGGACATAGCCATAAAACATTTAAACTCAAACAAAGTTGCCGACCCAAAGCGAAATTTAAAGATATATAGGAAACTGATTAAGTCTGGAAAAGTTTTAACCCCAAGAGAGCAATATTATTATGCAAGAGAATTGTATTATAACGGCTATTATAAAAGCGCTATAAATGCTTTTACAAAATTTTTAGATGGCAAACAAGGCTGGCTTGAAAACAATTTAGGCGCTGTTGAAATGTTATATTTTTGTAATTTAGCATTGAAAAACGACGATAAGATTTTGAATATTTTGTATAAAAGTTTTGACTATAGCGTGCGAGCAAACTTTTTATGCTATTTAGGAGATTATTTTTTGCAAAAGAATAAAGTGCAACAAGCCATATTTTGGTATGAAAGCGCACTAAAATGTGAAAAAAATTATGCAAGCGGAGCATTTATTAGTGAGCATTATTATGATATTTATCCCGCCTTGCAACTCTGCGTATGTTATTATAAAATTGGAAATTTTGAAAAATCAAAATATTTTAATAACCTAGTTTTGTCGTTAAATCCTCAACATAAAATAGCATTAGAAAATGACATATTCTTTAAAAATTTGACATAAAATTTAATATGCAAATTTATTTGACTATTTTTCATAAATAGTGCTAAAATAAATTAAGGAGATAAAGATATGGCACTTTCAGTTTTATCAATGGCTTGGTGGGGAATTCTTTTAACAGTTATTGGCTCAATTATTGGCCTGTTCTTGCTTGTTTTGGGAGTTATTGCAATTTATCTTATCATTAGAGGGGAACGCTTTAACAAAAAGAACAAAAGTTGTGTTGAAGATGTAAACACCGTTCAGCCAAGAGAATCAAAAAATGAAACAATAGAATAAAAAAGCAGTTTTTACAAACTGCTTTTTCTTTTATCCAAGCATTACATCTAGCATCATCATAACTATAAAGCCTAAGGCAAAGCCTATTGTGGAAAGGTAAAATTTTTCATCTGCTTGAGCTTCTGGGATAAGCTCTTTTATAACAACATATAGCATTGTCCCAGCGGCAAAAGATAGCACATAAGGTAATATTGGAACAATAAAACCAGTTATAAAAAATGTTATGGTCGCAAAAATAGGCTCAACAATTCCAGATAGTGTTCCATAAACAAAGGCTTTAAACTTGCCCATTCCTTCACATTTTAGCGGCATTGACACGATTGCTCCTTCTGGAAAATTTTGAATAGCAATTCCTATTGCAAGCATCAAAGCGCTTGCCATTGTCATAGCGATATTTCCAAAATATGCGCTTGCAAGTGCAACGCCAACTGCCATTCCTTCTGGAATGTTATGAATTGTTATGGCAAATATTAGCATTTTTGTTTTTTTAGATTTCTGGGGAAAACCTTCAAGATTATTCTTTTTAGTCATTTTGTTGACTATAATGTCAATCACAATCAAAACTGTAAAGCCTAATATTAAACCTATTGTTGCAGGAAGCCAAGACAATTTTGCTAAACTTTCAGATTGTTCAATAGCGGGAAGGAGCAACGACCAAATTGAGGCCGCAACCATAACTCCCGCAGAAAATCCTATCAACAATTTTGTTATATTATTATTTATGGAATTTTTTATAAAAAACACCATAAATGAACCTAAAGTTGTGCCAACAAAAGGAATTAAAATGCCAAATACAATTTCCAAAATCACTCCTTACATTATCTTTTGAATAGAAGACTCAATACATCATAAGAAATACATATTTAATTTGTTACAGGCGATTTTTATTTTGTAAATTCAAAAATTAGTGTAAAATATAAAAGAAAGGGGAAAGTTATGAAAAACGTAAAAATTACAGATGTTCACGCTAGACAAATTTTAGATAGCCGTGGAAATCCAACTGTTGAAGTTGAAGTTTATCTTGAAAATGGAATAATGGGCAGAGCAGATGTTCCATCTGGTGCATCTACTGGTGCTTTTGAAGCTATCGAACTTAGAGATGGTGATAAGTCAAATTATCTTGGAAAATCAGTGGAAAAAGCAGTTGATAATGTGAATACCAAAATTGCTGAAAAAATTTGCGGAATGAATGTTTTTGAGCAAGTTGAAATTGATAAAACTATGATTGCACTTGATGGAACAAACAATAAAGGCAAATTGGGCGCAAATGCAATATTGGGAGTATCTCTTGCTTGCGCTAAAGCTGCGGCAAAATGTTTGGAAATGCCTTTGTATAGATATGTTGGCGGCTGCAATGCTTGCGTTCTTCCAGTTCCTATGATGAACGTAATAAATGGTGGAAAGCACGCGGATAACAGCGTAAACATTCAGGAGTTTATGATTATGCCTGTTGGGGCAAAAAGCTTTAAAGAAGCGCTCAAAATGTGCGCTGAAGTTTTCCATAATTTAAAGTCAATTTTAAAAGCAAGCGGTTATAGCACTGCAGTTGGAGATGAAGGGGGCTTTGCTCCAAATTTTGAAAGCGATGAACAAGCGTTCCAATTTTTGGTTGAAGCGATAGAAAAAGCAGGATATAAGCCTGGAAAAGATTTTTGTTTAGGCGTTGATGCTGCTGCAACTGAAATGTATGATGAAGCAGAAAAAATTGGAAAATCTGGCTGCTATTATTTCTGGAAAACTGGAAAAGTATTCACTCGCGAAGAGATGGTTAATTATTGGGAAGAAATGTCAAACAAATATCCAATCATCACGCTTGAAGATGCTCTTGCAGAAGAAGATTGGGAAGGTTGGAAATTATTGACTGAAAGGCTTGGCAAAAAAATTCAACTTGTTGGCGACGATTTGTTTGTTACTAACACAACAAGGCTTTTAAGGGGTATAAAACTTGGAGTTGCCAATTCAATTTTAATAAAACTTAATCAAATTGGCACTTTAACAGAAACACTTGAAGCAATTCAAATGGCAAATAGAGCGGGATACACAGCAGTTATTTCTCACAGAAGCGGAGAAACTGAAGATACAACAATCGCAGATTTATCAGTTGCTTTAAATGCTGGACAAATCAAAACAGGAGCGCCTTCAAGAACGGACAGAGTGGCAAAATATAATCAATTATTAAGAATTGAAGAGGAATTAAAGGGCGCAGCTAAATATTATGGAATGTCTGCATTCTTCAATATAAAAAAATAAAACTCACTTCAAGTGAGTTTTTTTAATTGTATAAATCTTCAACAATATCCGAAATATCTAACACTTTATCATTGTCATTTATTTCATTTATTTGGCCTTTGTTTACAATGTATGCTTTTCCATAAAGCCAAGTTTTATTTTCTGAAATTAAAATGTAAGAGCCGTCTGAATACGCTATAATTGGCCTAACATAACTATCTTCTATTGTAAGTTCAAAATTTGTAATTCCATCAACTTTATTTCCTATGATATTTGTAAAATGAGGAATAATATTTACTTTTGTTAAGCCAAGACCGTTTAAATATCTCTTATATTTGCAATCTAAAACTTCACCTTCAAGTTCTGGTTGAGCATAGACAATATCTGCGCTATTCATACTGCCTGCGCTGACACCACAAATAACGGCATCGGTGTCTTTAAGCAATTTTTTTAATTTGATTTTTTCAAAAAATTTATTTTGAGTAGGAACATGACCACCACAAAGGAAGACAAAATCAGCATTTTTAATTAGTTGTTTTGCCTCTTTTTTATTTCTACCATCTAAAATTGTGTAATTTTTAAAAGGCAATGTTAAGTTAAATGCTTCAAATGTTATATTGGCATACATATCAGTTATTTCATAATCGTTCTCATTGCTAGCAATTAAAAGGAAATTTTCATATTTTTTAATATATTTTTTAAAATTGTTCAATAAGTTGTTTTTGTTGCCAAAAATTTGTGCGTGTTTTATTTCAAATTCATCTTTATAACTTAATTCTAAACTACTTGTTAAAAATATTGTATTCATACTTTATATTTTAACACAGCACAAAATTTAATCCAAATTATTTCACTTATTGCTATTTTTATTGTATAATCTACTTTGATTGGAGGCAAAAATGACAGATATCGAGATAGCAAAAAATTATCAAATGCAACCTATTGTCAAAATTGCAAAAAAGTTAGGGCTAAAAAGTTCTAATTTGATTTTATATGGAAATTATAAAGCAAAAATAGACCTTCAACTTGAAGATGTTGAAGACAGAAAAAATGGAAAACTTGTCTTGGTTACAGCAATTAATCCAACAACGGCGGGAAACGGCAAAACAACTGTTTCAATCGGGCTTGCTGATGCGCTAAGGCTTTTGAAGAAAAAAAGTTGTTTGGCTTTAAGAGAGCCATCTCTTGGCCCAGTTTTTGGAATGAAAGGCGGGGCTACTGGCGGTGGATACAGCCAAATAGTGCCAATGGAAGATATAAATTTGCATTTTAATGGCGATTTTCACGCAATAACGAGTGCAAATAATTTGCTTGCTAGTTTGATAGATAATCATATTTTTCAAGGGAACGAACTTAATTTAGATAGCGAAAAAATATTCTTTAAACGCTGTTTAGATGTTAATGACAGGGCGTTAAGGCAAATAATTATTTCAAATGGCAAAAACGAAATTCCAAGAAAAGAACAATTCACAATCACTGCTGCCAGCGAAATAATGTCAATTATGTGTATGTCAAAAAACTTGGAAGAATTGAAAGTTAGATTGGGCAACATTTTGGTTGGATTGAACAAAAATGGAGAGCCAGTTTATGCAAAGGATTTGAAAGCGGAAAATGCTATGGCGATTTTGCTAAAAGATTCTTTAAAACCTAACCTTGTACAAACGCTTGGTGGCACGCCTGCTATTGTTCATCTTGGACCTTTTGCAAATATTGCTCACGGCTGCAACAGCGTTGTTGCAACAAATTTGGCAATGAAATTGAGCGATTATTGCATAACAGAAGCTGGATTTGGCTCTGACTTGGGGGCTGAAAAATTTTTGGATTTTAAATGCCGTGAAATGAATATCTCTCCAAATTGCGTTGTTCTTATTGCAACAATCCCTGCATTAAAATTGCACGGAGGAGAGGATAAATCAAATTTAAAAACTGAGAATGTTGAAGCGATTAAAAAAGGTTTGGAAAATTTAAATGCTCATATAGACATATTAAAAAATGTTTATAAATTGCCACTCGTTGTAACCTTAAATAAATATATTTCTGACACGCAAAAAGAAATTGAAATTGTAAGCGATTTTGTTAAGAGCAAAAATTGCGATTTTGCAGTTAATGAAGTTTGGGCTAAAGGGGGCAAAGGGGCTATTGAACTTGCTAAAAAAGTTATTTTAGCCTGCGATAGTTCAAATGAAAACTTTGAATTTGCTTATGACTTAAATGATGATATCAAAACAAAAATTGAAAAACTTGCACGCAAAATTTATGGAACAACAAAGGTCAATTATACTAGCGAAGCAGAACAATCTTTAAAGGAAATTAACAAACTTGGCTATTCAAATTTGCCTATTATTGTTGCAAAAACTCAATATAGTTTGTCTGATAAAGCAGAACTGTTAAACGCTCCAAAGGATTTTGAAATAACAGTGAGAGGTTTAGAAATTAGGTCAGGGGCTGGCTTTATTGTTGTGCTTTTAGGCTCGATGCTTTTGATGCCAGGACTTTCAAAAACTCCTGCTGCGGTAAATATGACAATAGACAACGATGAAAATATAACCGGATTATTTTAAAGTTTTAATTTCGCAAGAACATTCACAATCGCTGCAAGCCATGCGATTTTTAATGTTGAATATCATAATAATTCCGATAGCGCCTATAATTGGATAGGAATATCTTATGATGCTTTCAAAGCCAAATAGGCTTAATATAAAGATTGAAATGGCAGAAATTAAAAATGATGCAAAATTTGATTTGACTTTTAGATGAACGCTTTCTTTTAAAGAATAAAAAGTTGCAAACAAAGTTGTTAATATGCAGGCTAGAATAATAAAAGAATAAATATAGCCGACTGTAGGATTTATCATAAACGCTAAATAAACAAGAGGCAAATCTGCAAATAACAAACTATTATCATTTAAAAGCAAAGTTAAGATGATTGTGGCAATTATTACAAAGATTATAAAACTTGTGATAATCGCCACTTTTTTTATATTTTTTTCTTTAATTTTAGTTCCTAATCCGACTGCGATTTTGCTGTTGACCATCAAATTGCAAGCGGCATATAAAATTGTTGAAATTGTTAAGAAGGCGAAGTTTGAAATGTCAAATGTAAATGCAAAGTCAGATTGAGATGAAACTGTAAATGAAAATGCACAAACTAAAATTGTTGAAATTATAATTATAGGCACTAAAATTTTATTGATTGAAATCAGCCATTTCAAGTCTTTTGATATGATTATTAAACTAAGCAACATTATCAAAATGGACCAAAGATGGACCTTGGAACAATAAACAATGTCATTTAAAAGGGATTCCGCACCTGCAAGCATAGTTGCAGAGAAAATCAAAAAGATGATTGCAAAGCAACTTTCTAAAATAAAATTGTCTTTATGCTTGGTTAAAAAATCAGGCTTATTTTTCAACATTTGACCGTATTTTAGGAGTGTTATCAATCCATAAGCAAACAATATAAAGAAAATAAATGCGTAGAAAATGCTTACAAATCCATACTTAGCAAAAAAAATAACGACTTCTTGTCCACTTGCAAGCCCTGCACCTATTGTCGCACCTAAAATAAGCATTGCTCCACCAAATACGCCAGTGTTCTTTTCCACATAGTAATATATTATTAATTAAAATTTTCTATTACTTATAATAATTTTTTTAAATCTAAACAAAATAAATTTATGAAAAGTTCAATGATTATCTATTTGGTTTTGTCTTTTTTATGTATGGGCGTTTTTGCAACCGTTTTGCCTCAACCTGCATACAAAACTGGTTTTGACGCGTTGACAATTGAAGAGCAAAAAATATTAAACGATGCTTTTGAGGAAGAAAGTTCCAAATTAAATGATGTGTTAAATTACACTGAAATAATTGAAAAGGTGGACAATGTTTCAAATCTTGATTGGTTTGATGTTGTAAATAATTTTTTCACCAAATACACTTTGACGGCAACAGTAATTGATTGTCAAACTAAAAAAGCCTATCAAGTGATTCGCGTTGGGGGATATAATCACGCCGATGTCCAACCAATAGATGCTTCTAACACAGCGATTATGAAAGAAATATACAATGGAGAATGGAGTTGGGTTAGAAGGCCAGTTTGGGTTGAAATAAATGGTTCGTATGTCGCTGCTTCTATTAATGGTATGCCACACGGATACACTTTGGTTGAAGGAAATAATATGGACGGTCACACTTGCATACACTTTTTAAATTCAATGACTCACGGAACAAAGCGTGTGGACGAAGCACATCAAACAGCAGTTGCTTATGCTTATGAACACAAGGCGGAACTGTTGGAATATTTGTTAAATCATTCATCTAAAATGTAATGTTTAAAAAATTTTTTAATGTAAATAATCTAAATGTTATTTTATTGGAGGTTTTTATGAAAAAATTTTTAAGTCTTTCACTTGTATTAATTATGGCTGTTGCATCTTGTTTTGTTTTAATGGGCTGCACAACTGAAACGATTAATGTAAATGTAGTTAAAGAGGCTCAAACAAAAGCAGACACGCTCATTTCAACATTTTATAATAAAGCAGAAAACACAACGCTTCCAAAAGCAAGTGCAGAAAATTTTTATGTTGAAATAAGTTCAGATTTTGACACAAATGTAGAAGTTGTTACTATCAACGGAATTGGTCATACACTAACTGAAAACATCAAATATAGTGTAGGAAATAACAATTTTGTTGAAACGCCTGCTTGGATGAAAGAAGATGGAAAACTTTATGTTGCAGTTCCAACGCTTTATGTTGAAGCAAAGAGCGGTGTAACATCAATTATGGTTGGAAACAAAGAATTTAAAGTTACAGTATTTGAAAATGCTGGAACGCTTACAATGGATAGTGTAACTGTGGTTGGAACAACAGCTGGCGCAACTGCTGAAAAGACGATGGAAAATGACAGGATTGTTGTTAAACATACAAGAACAAGCGGAAAATCTGCTGTAGGCTGGACACTTTCAGTTGGAAAAGAAAAAGTGCCTGCAGACAAGTATGTTTTCACAAAGAAAATAATGTCTAATTCAAGCACTGTTTCTTATGGCGTTGACGTAACTGTTGATAGTGAGTCAAAAGGCTATTCTCAAGCATTATATAATTATTGGCTCAATGGAAACATCTCCGAACCAGTTAATAGAACGATTAATTATACAATAGCAATTCCTGGATATGGAAATATCAACTTCGATATTCAAGTAACGGAAACAGTCCCAGCGGCTTAAAAAATGAGATTTAATCTCATTTTTTTATATTGACAATTTGAAGATTTGTAATATAATAAAAATATGAAAGTTTTTATGAACCTATCTGGAATTTTGAAAAAGACTTATGATTTTAGATGCACTATAGCGAAATTAAAATCAAAATCATTTTTATGCAAAAGAACTATTAAATTAGGCAAATCAGTTATAAAAAGGGCAATCTGTTCTCCAAAATATTTGGTGGAAGGCTTGGTTCAAGGAACAGAAGGGCTCAATTTGTCTTCAGAATTTGCAAAAGCAAATAATTTTAAAAGCAATCAATATCAAGTAAATGAGTATTATGATTCTTGCGGAATTTACGCATATAAGAATGTAGTCAATGGCAAGGAAGTAGTTGAAATGTGCCTTATAAAAACATTTAAAGACAAAAATTCAACTTCAATCTCGCTTTATTATCTTCCAAACGGGGATATAAGAAATGCAGCTTTTGTTGCAAGGGTTTGCAAACATAATAATATAGAGCATATAAATGAAGACGGCACAAAAATCAAAGCGGGAGATATTCATTTGCATATTGCCACAGAAAGTCAATTTGATGAAATTTATAAAACATATAGATGCCGCGGTGATAAAGTTTTGCTTGAAAAATTGCAATCTCCAAGGGCTGTTAATCACAAAGGCTTAAAAGAAGAAGATATGGGCGAGTATGCACGAAAATTATTTCATATCACAGATAAAACGCTAGAAGCAATGTCTACTGTTGTGCAAAAAGATGGCTATTATTTGGAAAATGGAGTTGTCAACAAAGGTGTTAGCAACAAAACGCTTGTTGATGAAATGAGCGCGGCAATGGATTTATAAAAAAACGGGAAGTTCCCGTTTTTTTTAATTCTTATTTGCATATTCTTCATAGGTGCATTGTTTGTCGATGATTTGTGTTGGAGAAACTATATCAATAATCCTATTTGCAACAGTTTCAACAATTTCTTGGTCGTGGCTGGCGAACATCATAACGCCTTTGTAATTTATCATTCCTTTGTTTAAAGCGGTGATGCTTTCAAGGTCCAAATGGTTTGTTGGCTCGTCAAGCAAGAGAACATTTCCCGCTTCAAGCATTGCTTTTGCCATCATACATCTAACTTTTTCACCACCTGAAAGGACATTTACTTCTTTTAACGCTTCTTCGCCAGAGAAGAGCATTCTTCCAAGCCAACCGCGAATGAAAGTGGCATCTTGTTCTTTTGAAAATTGCCTTAGCCAATCAACAAGATTTAGATTGCAGCCTTCAAAATATGAGCGATTATCCTGTGGCAGATATCCAACTTTAACAGTTTTTCCCCAACGGAACGTTCCGCTATCTGCTTCTTCAATCCCCATTAAAATGTTAAATAATGTTGTTACTGCCAAACTATTTGAAGATAAAATTGCAACTTTATCATCGTGATTTAAGGTGAAAGACAAGTTTTCAAACAATCCTTTTTTGGTAAGTTTGTCCACCATCAAAATTTCTTTACCAAGTTCATTTTCAAATTTAAAATCGATATATGGATATTTTCTTGAAGATGGCTTGAAATCTTCAATAGTCAATTTTTCAAGTTCTTTCTTCCTTGAAGTTGCTTGTTTAGACTTTGAAGCGTTAGCAGCGAAACGAGCAATAAAATCTTTCAATTCTTTTGCTCTTTGTTCAGCTTTTTTGTTTTGGTCCTTTGCTTGTCTTGCAAGAAGTTGGCTTGTTTCATACCAAAAATCATAATTTCCAAGATAAATGTTAATTTGACCATAGTCAACATCGCAAGTGTGTGTGCAAACTCTATTTAAAAAGTGCCTGTTGTGAGAAACAATAATGACTGTATTTTCAAAATTTAAAAGATAGTTTTCAAGCCATCTTGTTGTTTTAAAGTCCAAGTTATTTGTTGGCTCGTCTAAAACCAATATATCTGGATTTAAAAATAAAGATTGAGCGAGCAAAACTTTAACTTTTTGTTTTGGGTCGATGTCCTTCATCAAAGTGTAATACAAACTTTCATCAATGCCAATTCCAGAAAGCAAAGTTTTTGCTTCCGCCTCTGCTTCCCAACCGCCAATTTCAGCATATTCCGCTTCCAATTCGGCAGCCAAATTGCCATCTTCTTCTGTAAAGTTTTCTTTTGAGTATAATTCTTCCTTTAATTTTTCAATTTCTACCAATCTTTTATGACCTAAAAGCACAGTTTCTAAAACAGTTTTGTCATCATATTTGTTTTGATTTTGTTCCAAAACGGACATTCTTTCTTTTGGGTCTAATATAACTTCACCTTTATTAGGTTCTAATTCTCCCGTTAAAATCTTTAAAAAGGTTGATTTGCCTGCGCCATTTGCACCAATAATTCCATAGCAGTTGCCTTTTGTAAATTTTAAATTTACATCTTTGAAAAGCACTCTTCCGCCAAATTGGAGCATAACATTGTTTACTTGTATCATTTTTTCTCCTAAATCTTATTTTTACATCGCATTATAGCATATACAAAAATAAGTTGCAAGTTTTTAAAAAATTATTAGGTTAAATTTAATTTTAGTGCTATTATAAAGTCAAATGAAGGGCATTTTGCCTATTGCTAATTGGGATTAAATATGAAACAAAGAAAATATTACAACCACAACTTTGATGTTGGGCTTATTTCTGATATGGCTCAGAAATTGAATTTACACGAAAAAATCGTGGAATTATTGTTTTCTCGCGGATTTACAAGCGAAGAACAAATTAAAAATTTTTTAACGCCAAGTGAAAGCGATTTTATGTCGCCTTTTGGCCTTTTTGGCATGCGTGAAGCGTGTGAGCAAATTAAGTCAGCGTTAAAAGCAGATAAGCGAATTTTAATTTTTGGAGATTATGATGTAGATGGATTGTCAGCCACTGCAATTTTATATAAAACTTTTGAAAAGCTTGGCAAGAAAGTAAATTATTATTTGCCAAACAGATTTGTTGACGGCTATGGCTTAACAAATGTTGTAATTGATAAAATCAAGGCGAAATACAATCCTGAATTAATAATTACAGTTGATTGCGGAATATCTTGCAATAATGAAGTCGAATATGCTAAAAGTTTAGGCATTGAAATGATAGTAACCGACCACCACGAATTGCCACAAGAAATTCCTGATTGCGTTGTTATCAACCCAAAGATTGTCAATCAGGATTATGATTTTCACGAATTGTGCGGAACTGGTGTCGCTTTTAAATTGAGTGAAGCACTTTTAGGACACGATGCAGCAACAGAATTTTTGCCTATTGCAGCCATTGCAACTATTGCAGACATTGTAAGTTTGACAAGGGAAAATAGGGCGATTGTTTATTACGGCCTAAAATTGTTTGAAAAATATCTTCCTGCAGGGTTAAAGGCAATGTTTTCAGAAAACAAGTTAAGCATTAAAAATGTTTGTTCAACGGATATTGCTTTTAAAATAGCACCAAAACTCAATGCCGCTGGAAGAATGGGGGAAGCAAGCGACTCCTTAAAACTCATTCTTGCAAAATCGCCAGCAGAAATTAAAACACAATTAAACAAAATTGCTGAATACAACACTAAAAGGCAGGTTGTTTGCAATCAATGCTATGCTGATTGCATCGAAATGCTTAAAAATTCGAACCTATCAAATGAAAGAGCGATAATTTTATTCAACGACAAATGGGACCACGGAATTTTGGGAATTGTTGCTGCAAGGCTCGTTGATGCCTACAATCGTCCTGCGTTCTTGTTTTCAGAGGAAGATGGAGTGCTTAAAGGCTCTGCAAGGAGTTTGTTAGACATAAATGTTCACGAACTTTTGTCAAGTTGTAGCGATATTTTAGTTACCTATGGTGGACATAAGATGGCGGCGGGGCTGACATTAAAAAAGGAGCATTTTAACGAGTTTTATAAGCGAGTTAATAGTTTTATTTTTGCAAATGTATCTTCAAAGGCTTTTGAGCCAATAACTTATTATGATTTGGACATCAATTTAAACGACTTAACAGATAAATTTTTCCAAGATTTGCTTTTGTTAGAGCCTTTTGGTTTAGACAATTCCAATCCATTATTCAGAATAAATGCTGATGATGCTTTTATAAGCCCACTTAAAAATTTTAACCAACATTTTAATATCAATTTTACTAACAAATTAAATTTGATATATTTTAATTGCGCTGATAAATATTTTGATTTGAAATTTGCAACAAACAAACACTTTATATTTGAACTCCAAAAGGAAAGATATAAAGGGGCATTTAAAGGCATTGTAAAATATTTTGAAGGCGATTATTCTTTTGATAAGACCTTTAAAAGTGATTTAGATGCAATAGAACTTGAACAGCTGAGATATTTAAAATTTGGCGGCGAAATTGATTTGGCTGAATATGATGAAAGCGATTTAATCAACTTTGTAGCAAAAGAGCAAAGCCCATTTGGAACTATTTTTGTAACAAATAAGTTATCAAATTATAATGAATTTATTAATAAATATTGCCTTGACAACATATATCAAAAATTTGTTTTTAACAACTATTCTAGCGGCGGATTTAACGCAATAAGCATTTATCCAACTGATATAAATATGTTTAAAGACTATTCAAAAATAATCTTTTTAGAGCCAGTTTTAGATAAGTCTTATCTTGCTAAAATTTCACAGATTTCAAAAGCAAAAATTTACATTCCTAAAAATGGAACATTTGATAAAAAGTTGTTTTCTTCAATAGACACAAGGCGAGAAAAGATTGGAGATTTTTACAACGCGCTTAAAAGCATAAACGATAAGCCATTTATTAACGAACTTCACGCTTATAACAGAATGTTAAAATTAAAACGCACTTCGTTTAAAAATTTCCACGCTTATTTGATGATTTTTGAAGAGTTAAATTTGATTACAATTTCTAACAACGAAGGGTTTGTTGTATCGATAAACAATAATTGTAAAACCTGTCTCTTATACACATCTGACGCTGCCGACGATAAGGCTCGTGTAG
>ERZ1026977.338-NODE-338-length-23895-cov-9.015772_pt1 | contig 23895 bp, 19 predicted proteins | sample MGYA00519292_ERZ1026977 | MGnify/ENA primary metagenome ERZ1026977 (study PRJEB26926, sample SAMN06164410) | human gut metagenome | biome: ENVO:00009003; feature: ENVO:2100002; material: ENVO:00002003 | host: Homo sapiens | place: USA | collected 2012 ... | reverse complement strand
GCTGAGTGTGGGGCTGCCGCCCTCACCCCGCTTGGGGCTACGCCCCAAACCCCATATTATTAAAAATATAGATTTATCGACAGTCTGAGCCGTGCTTCGGCACGGCAAAATCCGCTTCGGCGGATTTTAAGTCTGAGGTTATTATACCATAATTACGGTAAAATGCAAGAGCCCAGAGAATGATGTTGTCCGTATATAAACAGCAAAGCGGAGCAAATACAAGGTCTGCTCCGCCGTATTCTGAATTATTCGTCTGCACCGCCGGGCAATGCTGTCTGTTCGCTTGCAAGTCTTGCAAACTCCTCCTTGATGCTCGGAGCGTTCTTTGTCAGCTTTTTGATAGTAAGCTGTTCTTCAGCCTTGTTATTTGCAAGACGGAGATTGTTTTCGGAAGACAGAAGTGCGTCCTTTGCCTTTTGCAAATGTATAATAGTCTTGTCTATCTCATCAATCGCAGTCTTGAACTTATCGCTGGCAAGCTGATAATTTCTTGAAAACGCCGTTTTGAAGTCGGTTATATTTTTCTCGAAATTAGTAAGGTCAACCTGCTGAGCCTTTGCCATAGCAAGCTCACGCTTATATTCAAGGCTGTTTCTTGCGGCGTTTCTCAGCAGAGAGATAAGCGGAATAAAGAACTGCGGACGGATAACGTACATCTTGGGGTACTTATACGAAACATCTACAATGCCTGCATTATAGAACTCGTTGTCGGCTTCGAGCATTGAAACGAGAACGGCATACTCACAGCCCTTTTCATTTCTGTCCTTGTCAAGCTCCTTGAAGAAATCCTCGTTCTTATGCTTTGTGGCGGTGGTGTCCATCTCATTCTTCATCTCGAACATAATTGAGATGAATTCTATGCCGTCCTCTGACGATTCTCTGAAAATGAAATCGCCCTTGCTGCCGCTCCTTGCATCGTTATCCTTTTCAAAATAGGCATTGGGAAATGCCGACATTCTGAGAGAATTGAACTGCGTCAGGCAATGCTGTTCAAGGGTTTCGCCCACCATTTTCGTTGACAGTCTTGCCTTGAAGTCCTTGTACTGCTCTATCAGCTCGTCCTTGTTTTTAAGCTCAATAGCGTACTTTTCTTCTATCGCCCTGCATCTGAGCTCTGCCTCGTTATCCTTGCTCTGAAGCTTGCTGTTAAGCTCGTTTATTTCGTTATCCTTTTTTGCAATGGCAAGTGCGTTTTCACTGCTTACCTTGTCAATAGCCGCCTGCTGTAAGCTCTGCGCCTGCTGAAGCTGTAATTCAAGCTGTTTTATAAGGCTCTCCTTGTCGCTGATAGCCTTCTGTGCCTTGCTGCTTTCCTCGTTGAAGCTTTTTTCACGCTCACTGACAGCATTTGCAACGGCAAGCTGTTTTTCGCTTTCCATGCTTTCAAGCCTTGCTTCAAGCTCGGTTATCCTTTTTTCCTTATCCGTAATATCGTCCGACTTTTCCGAAAGAGCCGATTCCAGCTTCTTTTCATACTCCATCTCGAGTATTTTAAGCTCGCTGTTCTTCGCCTTTTCAAGCTCCTCTGCTCTGCGTGCCGCTTCTTTTTCGAATTCCTTATCTCTTACCTGCTGAACGATCTGTGAATAACCGCTGTCATCCACCTGAAAGACCTCATTACATTTCGGGCATCTTATTTCCTGCATATTTCCTTAGTCCTTTCGTGAAAAGATTTATAATTCAAGTCTGCATACAAGGCATGCGACTCTTTCGTCCTCTATCGTTACCTCTTTCATTCCGAGTGAGGTGAAATAATTATAATTGGTTTCAAACTTTACGTTTGTCCTGTCAAGTAAAACAATATCGGCAAGCGGTGCGGATTCGTCTGTCGGCACATCACGGTCATTTATCGTATAAAGCTCTTTTTGCTTATACAGCGGAGCGATAAAGAACGTGTTCGCTGTGATGCTCTCGTTTTCGTTGTCGGGAAGCTGTTCAAGATAGGATATGACTGCACCGTGTGCCTCATAGTCGTTATCATAGAAATTGTTCAGGTAGCCTGTCATTGTTGACAGGAACATAACCGCACAGGCAATAAGCGAAAACACAGTAAAGCATCTTGCCCTGTTATATGACAGCTCCGACATATTCATTATGAAAAGCCAGATAACAAGAACGCACGAGCCGAAAACGTACTGGAAATAAATCGAGTGCTGATACGGATAGGTCGGCATAAGATTTACCAGTACAAACGGTATCAGTAATATATAACGTGCTATCTTCCTGCTTACAAGCGGTATACCGCCGAGTACGCCGAGCGTCTGCACTGTAAAGGTCAGCTTTTCGCCTGTGAACAGGTTTGACAGAATGTAGCCCGGATTTGTAAACGCCGTAACTATAAGTGACGTAATAAGCGCACCGCCTCGGTAAATATAGTCCTTGTACCGCCATTCCATAATCCCAAGCCCGCTGTTATTGAGATAAGCGCAGACTGCAAAGAAATAAACGCAGGCCGCTCCGAAAATCACAGCACCGAGCGCTCTTGTCTTTTCACTGCGGTCTGACAGTATAAGATAAAGCCCGATCACCGCAACATATACGGCGGCATCTTCCTTTACGGTAAGAGTGAGCAATGCAAAGACAAGCATCGGTACAGTCTTTTCGCGTTCAACAGCCCATATCAGCCACAGCAGGAACGCCGGAAGCATACAGTTTTCGTGAATATCGTAGCTGCAGCCGCCTGTGAATGCCGGATATAAAGCATATATCGCTGAAAAAAGCGAGGAATGTATAAGCGAAAAACCGTATTTTCTTGCGATAAGGAACACCGGGATAATTCCGCTTGTAACGAATATTCCCTGCAATATCTGTAATGTTACCGGGTGCGGAAAAAGCATATAGAACGGCAGCATCAGATAATACGCAGGAGAAAAATGCACAGCAAAGTGTGACAGCTCATAATTACGTTCGACTGTTGTGACAGCTCCAAGCCCGTCCTTCATATTCTCGAACATCTGCGCGAATATCCCAAAATCAAACGCAGGGGTAGACAGCTTGTAATACCGCATTGCCATTGCAAGTGCGGTGAACACAAGCATAAATACGGCGGACAGTGCAAGAACCGCTATCCAGCATTTCTTTGTGAATTTCGGAAGCCTTATCCTTTGCTTTCCTACAGTATACCATACAGCGAGGGCTATAAACAGGACAGCTCCGAGAAAAAAGTCAATATTCGTACCTTTTTCACGGAACATGACTACAGCATAAGCAACTGTAAACTGTGCGGTCGATATAAGCAATGCGGCGCAGTCGGTTTTCATCTCTCTGAGCTTTGGGATAAAACGCAATACGGTAAGTAAGCCGTAGAATACTGCGAAAAATATGATAAGCAACAGATGCGGAGCTTCGCCTGCGTATTCTTTGTCAAATACCTTGCTTATCGGTCTTAAAGGCAATATCAATATGAGCGAACAAAGCCACGCAGAAATAAAACGCATAAGGTATTCGCCGCCGTGTTCGCTTGCCTTGAAGCGTGTAAAAAATTTGTTCATAAAAAACCTCATTCTCAGTCACCTGCAAGAAATTTATTGTTGTGAAGCTGGGAGCGCAGCTTCACCCCCTGCTTTTTCAGAATATCGACCTTGAGCGCAACAAGATTACGGTCGGTGCAGAGTGCCGCCGCAGTTTTGTCAATATCGTAGCCGCAATTTATGCAATCGTAAAGCTCTTCATCTGATATAAGAAACTGTGCCGCAAAGAGATTTGCTTCATACTCCATAGAACGATCGCACATATCGAATATGTCATATTCGGCAAAGCCGCCGCTGTCGTCTGCCTTATCCCTGTGGAGCCTGTCGTGACCGATCTCGTGCATCAGGACGATTTTTTTCATACTGTCGCAAAGATCACGCTTTATAAAGATAAACGGGTTTTTCAGTATCAGCTTGTATGCGCCTTTCTGCTTTGAAAAATCCCTTTCGAGAACCTCTATATCAAGCTCCCGTGCGAGCCTTTTCGGAGAGCACCTGCCATAAATGGCTATCAGCTCATCAGCCTTGTTGACCGCCTCGTTAAAACAGCTTAACATTCGTGCTCTTTCCGCTTTGACACATATTTTCTGTTCTTCTCTTTTGCTATCCAGTAGGCATCCTGTATGGCTTTCATCATCTCGTCCATGTCATCCTGGTCAAGCTCTCCGCCTGCGAAAAGTCCTGTTACCTCCTGCATCAGCGCTTTCGCCTGCTGTGCGCCTGTAGCGCCGTACTTTTCGTTTGCGTTTATGTAGAATTCTTCGTTCTCGGTAAGCAGATAATTAATGTCAACACCGAGTATCTCAGCCATTTTTCCGTATATTTCACGCTGTTTGGGGTAGCTTTCACCCTTTTCATAGTTTGTTATGGTTCTCAGAGATACACCGAGCATATCCGCAAACTGCTGCTGTGTAAGGCCTTTTGCACGGCGCTCTTTCTTTACTTTATCACAGAATTTCATAATTACTCCTTTACTTGCAGTATGCTACGGCGTCTGCCTGAAATTTAAGCCCGTTTTCTCCGCCGAAATGGGCAAACTCGGTCTGTATTGATTTACGGACAGGATATTTGCCGCCGAAACGCTCCTTTATCACCTTTTCCATGACGGGAATATCCCATATATCCCTGAACAGGCAATCCATCTGCACGACGTTTTCAAGTGTAAGTCCGACAAGTGCAAGACGCTTTTCCATCTCGTCAAATGCGCCGTTTACCTGCTGTTCGATACTTCCGCCGACATTTCCTACACAGTAATTGAGAAAACAGAAATCGCCTGCTTTGATAATTCCGCAATGCGCCCATTCTTCGTTGACATCATAACGTTCAATCATAATCGTATCCTCCGTAAAATTCAAAAACATGCAAATACATTGCATTTTCCTCTTGACAAACGCAAAATAATTGCGTATAATCTTGATTAGAAATTTAGTTGCATATTTATGATACCATAGATTGCGTATCGTGTCAAGCAAAACAGATAAGAGGCGACAAAATGGAACGTGATATACTTCACTGCGATATGAACAATTTCTTTGCGTCGGTTGAATGCAGGCTGAATCCGGAACTTAAGAAATATCCTGTGGCGGTGTGTGGTTCGGTCGAGGAGCGGCACGGAATAGTGCTTGCGAAAAACGGGCTTGCAAAGGCGCAGGGAGTAAAGACGGCGGAAACGGTGGCATCGGCAAAATCAAAGTGCAGGGGGCTTGTTATCGTACCGCCGCACTTTGAGGAATATCTCAGGTACAGCAGGCTTGCAAGGAAGATATACGAGCGGTATACAGATCTTATCGAGCCTTTCGGAATGGACGAATGCTGGCTTGATATAAGCGGTACGAGAAGGCTGTTCGGCGCACCAGAAAAGGTAGCGGACGAGATAAGGCGTACCGTAAAGGAGGAGCTTGGGCTTACCATATCGGTCGGGGTATCGTTCAACAAGGTGTTTGCAAAGCTCGGAAGCGATATGAAAAAGCCGGATGCGGTGACGGTGATACCGAGAGAAACGTTCCGTGAGAAGATATGGAATCTTCCGCTCAGCGATATGATAGGGGCAGGCAGAGCGACTACCGCAAAGCTGAACGATTACGGGATATATACACTGGGTGAGCTTGCACAGTGCGACGCTCAGTGGATAACAAAGGTGCTTGGCAAGAACGGATATATGCTAAGATGCTACGCTAACGGAACGGATAACTCGCAGGTTATGCCTGCTGATTTTTCGATGCCCGCAAAAAGCGTGGGGCACGGTGTGACGACCACAGCGGATATAACACGGTGCGAGGACGCAAAGCCGTTGCTTCTTGAGCTGGCTCAGGATATAGGGAAAAGGCTGACGATTCAAAACAAGTATGCGACTAAGGTTTGTGTGAACGCAAGGTCGAGCATTCTCAGAAACAGGGAGTGGCAGACGGAGCTTCCGACAGCGACACGCTCACCGATGATAATTGCGGATACGGCATACAGGCTGTTCTGCGACAATTACGATTGGGTAAATCCTGTGCGGTCGCTTACGGTAACCGCATTTTCTCTTGTAGACGGCGGTGCGGTGATACAGAACAGCTTTTTCAACGATACGGTAAGGCTTGAAAAAATGGAAAAGGCAGATGGCTGTATCAGGGATATACGCAAAAGATTCGGGGAGGGAATGATCAAGAACGCCGTGCTGCTGACGGGACTTGCCGTGCCGAAATCAAAGGCGGTGGTTTCGCTTCCGGGCAATATGCTGAATAAATAGAAAGCCCGTCACGCAAAGCGTGACGGGCATAGTATTCGGTTACGGGATCAGTCTACAAGCTCAGGGTCAAATGTTTCGTGCCACGGAAGTCCCCACTTGTTCAGTGCGTCCATAAACGGATCGGGATCGAATTCCTCGATATTATAAACACCGGGCTTCTTCCACTTGCCTGTCATTACCATCATCGCTCCTATCATAGCAGGAACGCCGGTCGTGTAGCTGATAGCCTGCGAGCCGACCTCCTTGTAGCATTCCTGATGATCGCAGCAGTTGTAAACCTTGTAGTGTACTTCCTTGCCGTCCTTCTTGCCTATGCAGATACAGCCGATATTGGTCTTGCCGACTGTTCTGGGGCCGAGCGATGCAGGGTCGGGTAAAACTGCCTTAAGGAACTGGAGCGGTACTATCTCTCTGCCCTCGTACATAATGGGCTTTATCGATGTCATACCGACATCTTCGAGGCACTTCAGATGTGTGAGGTAGCTCTGTCCGAATGTCATAAAGAAACGGATACGCTTGATACCCTTGATATTGAGTGCGAGCGATTCAAGCTCCTCGTGGTGCAGAAGGTACATATCCTTCTTGCCGACCTGCTCAAAGTCGTACTCTCTCTTTATCTCCATAGGCTCGGTTTCTACCCACTTGCCGTCCTCGATATAACTGCCCTTAGCGGATACCTCACGGATATTTATCTCGGGGTTGAAGTTTGTCGCAAACGGGTAACCGTGGTCGCCACCGTTGCAGTCGAGAATATCAATGTAATTAATCTCGTCAAAGTAATGCTTCTGGGCATAGGCGCAGAATACACCGGTTACACCGGGGTCGAATCCGCTTCCGAGAAGTGCGGTGATGCCCGCCTTTTCAAACTTTTCTCTGTATGCCCACTGATACTTGTACTCAAACTTTGCCGTGTCGGGATGCTCGTAGTTTGCAGTATCAACATAGTCTGTCTTTGTTTCAAGGCAGGCATCCATTATTGTAAGGTCCTGATAAGGAAGCGCAACGTTTATGACAATGTCGGGCTTTTCCTTATTTATAAGCTCAACAAGCTGAGGAACGCTGTCTGCGTCTACCTGTGCGGTCGTTACCTTAGTCTTTGTACCCTTTTCCTCTACCTGCTTTTTCAGCGCATCGCACTTTGACTTTGTACGGCTGGCAATGCAGATCTCAGTGAAAACCTCGCTGTTCTGACAGCACTTATGGACTACTACTCCGGCAACACCGCCGGCACCGATTATCAATGCTTTTCCCATTTTTCTTTCCTTTCCGCTCTGCCTGAGGGCAGACGTCACATAGTGGTTACAAATAGATTATACACTATCGTGTGTAAAAAAACAAGCAAATATTTATATACTGCATACAAGCACACCGTAATCAAACGGAGAGAGCTTTATCGTCTTTTCTTCGCTCTCGTGAGGCTTTCTGAGGAATTTCGGGTCGGTATATTCGTCCTTCATATAGTCGTCAAGCTTAAACGTCTTAGGATATTTCGACTTGTTCAGGAATATAACGGCTGCCTCACGGTTTAGCTTGTCAATTCTTGCAAATACGCATTCCTCAGGTGTACAGCTTAAAAACTTCATTTCGCCCTGAGCGAACGCCTTGCTTGCCTTTCTTATCCCGGCAAGCTGTTTTGTGAAGTCTATCATATCAAGATTTTCCTTGCCCCACGGGTAACAGCGTCTGTTGAACGGGTCCTTATAGCCCTCAAGACCTGCTTCATCGCCGTAATATATGCACGGCACACCGGGCAGGAAGAATTGCAGTACCATAGCGCATTTAAGCAGTGAAAGACCGTAAACGTACTGTTCGGGCGAAAGGTAGCGTTCAGCCTGCCATTCTCTGTCGTGCCAGCCTACATCCTCGCCGGCAAGTCTTGTCAGGATACGCTCAGTATCGTGAGTTGACAGGAAGTTCATCAGCATATCGGCACTGGGCTTGGGGTAATGCTCAAGTATCGTCATTACGCCGTCTTCAAAGCCTCTTGCATCGCCGTACTTACAGTAGTTTATGATAGCCTCCTTGAAAGGATAGTTCATAACGCTGTCAAGCTGACCGCCTATAAGATAACGTCTGCGGACACCGTAGCTCTCCTTGTTGGACGCATCCTCCCATACCTCGCCGTAGATGACCTTATCGTCGCCCTTGGCTTTTACAGCCTTATTGAGATTGTCAAGGAATTCATCGGGAAGCTCATCGGCAACGTCAAGTCGCCAGCCTCTTGCGCCCTTGTCTATCCAACGCTGTAATATACCGTTTTCACCGCAGATATATTCTGTGTAGTCGGGGTTGTTCTCATTTACATTGGGAAGTGTGGTGATGCCCCACCACGATTCATAATCGAAAGGATAGCGTGAGAAGCAGTACCAGTTTTTATATTTGCTGTCGGGATCTCTGTATGCGCCCTCGTGATCTCCGTATCTGCCGAACTTGTTGAAATAGATGCTGTCTGCGCCCGTATGCGAGAACACGCCGTCAAGGATAATATCTATACCGTATGTTTTAGCCTGTTTGCACAGATGCTCAAAATCCTCGTCCGTGCCGAGCATAGGGTCGATATGCTCATAGCAGGCGGTAGAATAGCGATGATTTTCGTGCGACTCGAAAACAGGGTTGAGATAAATGCAGGTAACACCTAAACTCTGAAGATAAGGGAGCTTGCTTTCTATGCCTTTGAAATCTCCTGCGAAATAATCGTTGTTGCGGATAATTCCTCTGTCATCCGGACGGAAGAACGGGGTATCCTCCCAGTTTTCGTGGACTATTCTGTCTGTAGGAACGTTTTCGTGCTTTTCTCCGCTTCGGCAGAATCTGTCGGGGAATATCTGATACATAATTCCGCCCTTTATCCAGTCGGGAGCCGCCATATCCTTGTCAAAAACGGTAAGCTGGAACAGCTCTCCGTTATCAAGAACGCCGAGCCTTGCTCCGCTACGCTTTACATATCGCCTGTTGCCGTCTATCGTCAAAGAGAAATAATAGTGGTGCAGACCTTTATGCAAGGGGTTGAAATTACAGGTAAACACGTTGCATTCTGTGGTCGTATCGGCAATGTCAAGCGGTATGAAGCGTTCCTTTTCGCCCGGACGGAACATTACAAGAGTAGGGTCGCTGACGTGCCATTCCTTCGGAAAACGCAGGGAGAATGTGCTGGGCTGATACTGTCGTATTGCTCCGAAGGGGCTTTTATAGTTTAAATCGAAGCAGTCGAATATCGGAGTATCCATTAAAAAACATTCCTTTCGGATTAAAGTCGGAGGGTAGTTATATATACCCGAAAAAGTCCGTTGGTTGCAACGGACTTTTTTTATTATCTCGGGCTACTGTCTGTTAAATTAACTTCCAGATGTCACGGGCATAGTCTGTAACGGCACGGTCAGCCGAGAATATGCCTGCAGATGCGATATTTATAAGCGACATCTTGTTCCAGAGGCACTTATCCTTATAGGTTTCGCTTGCCTTTGCCTGTGTTCCTCTGTAGCTGTCGAAATCGGCAAAGCACATATATCTGTCTGCGTGACGCAGTGAATTTGCCACCTCCTCGAATGTCGCACCGTTTATACCCTTGTACATCTTTTCGAGGACGCTCTTGATAACTGCGTGTGAGTTGTATATCTTTTCGGGGTCATATCCCTCAGCCTTAAGCTGATTTACCTCGGGAGTTGACATACCGAAGATGAAGATGTTGTCATCGCCCACCGCTTCGTGTATCTCAACATTCGCACCGTCATAGGTACCCATTGTAAGAGCGCCGTTGAGCATCAGCTTCATATTACCTGTACCGGAAGCCTCTGTTCCTGCGAGAGAAATCTGCTCTGAAATTTCACTTGCGGGCATAAGAATCTCTGACAGCGTTACCTTGTAATCTTCAAGGAATACAACAGCAAGCTTTTCGTTCAGCTTGGGGTTCTTCTTAAGCTCTTCTCCTATGCACCAGATCATCTTGATTATCTGCTTTGCCATATAATAGCCGGGTGCCGCCTTTGAAGCAAAGATATAGGTCTTGGGTACAAAGTCCGCATCGGGATTATTGAGCAGATAAATGTAATCTGCGATAATGTTCATTGCATTTAACTGCTGACGCTTGTATTCGTGCAGACGCTTTACCTGTACATCGAAAATACCGTTGCAGTTAAGCTTAGTGCCTGTGGTGTTGTATACATACTTTGCAAAAGCCTGCTTGTTAGCCAGCTTTACAGCGGCTAATTTATCAAGAACCGACTTATCCGTTGCAAACTTCTTGAAATCTGCAAGCTTTGACGCATCCTTCTTGAAGCCGTCGCCTATGCACTCGGTAAGGAGGTTTGTAAGTCCCTGATTGCTTGCGAGTAACCAACGACGGTATGCGATACCGTTTGTAACGTTCTTGAAGGCATCGGGATTAACAGTGTACTGATCGTGGAATACGCTGTCCTTGATGATTTCGGAGTGAAGCTTAGAAACGCCGTTTACAGAACTGCTTGCCGCACAGCAGAGGTTAGCCATCTTTACACGGTTGTCAAGAATGATGGACATTCTTGTTACCTTCTCGCTGTCGCCGCCGGTCACTTCCATAAGATGAGCGCAATAACGGTTGTTTATTTCAACTATGATAGCGTAGATTCTGGGGAGTATTCTCTGCATAAGATCGACATCCCACGTTTCAAGCGCTTCTGCCATAACCGTATGGTTTGTATAATCGAATGTATTTGTGATGATGTTCCACGCCTTATCCCAGTCATAACCGCAGTCATCGAGCAGTATTCTCATAAGCTCGGGGATAGCGAGGGTGGGGTGGGTATCGTTTATATGGATAGCTACCTTTTCGTGAAGGTTTTCAAGAGTACCGTAAACGTTCATGTGACGCATTACAATATCGCCTACGGAAGCGGCGCTCATAAAATACTGCTGACGCAGACGAAGAGCCTTACCCTCAAGGTGATTATCGTTGGGGTAAAGTACCTTTGTCAGTGAGTGTGCGATATTATTTGCACCGATAGCCTTTGCATAGTCGCCCTGATTGAACATATTCATATCAAACGACATACTCTCTGCGCTCCAAAGACGGAGCTTTGAAACGCCCTTGCTGTCATAGCCCGATACATACATATCATAGGGTACTGCGTTTACTGTCTTATAGTTAACGTGATTTACGCTGTGGTAGTTCTGCTCCCACTTCTCGTAGATCTCGCCGTCAAAATGAACCTCTATAGCCTGATCGGGTACGGGTACGAGCCACGCTCTGCCGCCTGGCAGCCAGTCATCGGGAAGCTCTGTCTGCCAGCCATCTATGATTTTCTGCTTGAAGATACCGTATTCGTAAAGGATAGAGTAGCCTGTTGCGGGGAATGCGCAGGTTGCAAGTCCGTCAAGGTAGCAGGCGGCAAGTCTGCCAAGACCGCCGTTACCGAGTCCCGCATCGGGTTCTTCCTCATAGATATGTTCAATCTTTACATCAAGCTTCTTGAGCGCCTTTGCCACTTCGTCCTGCATACCGAGGTTGTAGAGGTTTGTCTTTAACGAACGTCCCATAAGGAATTCCATTGAAAGATAATAGACCTGCTTTCTGCCCTTTGAGTTGCAGTCGGTCATGAACATCGAGCGCTTTTCCTTAAGGTAGTTTACCACTATCTTTGATAAAGCCTTGTAAATCTGGGTGTGATTTGCTTCTGCGGGGGATACTCTGAAGTCGTACTCCAGCACCTCCGTCAGCTTACGGGTTATTTCATTTTCTGTAAACGGTGAAGTCATATAAATTTTTCCCTTTCTTCCGATCCGATTTTCTTACAGTCTAATTATACAACATACAGTATCCTTATTCAAGGCTGAATAAAATATTTTGTAAATAATAAAGTGAAATTGCACTAAAATCAATTACCGATTTTATGCAGTTTCACAATAAAACTTTTCCTATTGAGGATTTATTTACTGATAATTGACAAAATGCGTGTTACATACACGTCACGCCTTTATCTTAAACGCTTTGAAAATGTCGTTTTTATCCTTAATTTTTGACAATATCATCAGCTTGTCGCCTATCTCAAGAGTGGTGTGACCTCTTGGGATTATCAGCTCGGTTTCATTGCGGATAATAGAAATAATGTTGAGCGTCAGCGGTATTTCCATTTCCATAAGCGGAACGTTCTGAAGCGTAAAGCTGTTGTCAAGCACTATCTCGAAAACGCCTGCATTTCCTGCGCCGAGAGGAAGAAGCTCCTTTATCTTGCCGCTGTCTATCTCACGCTCAAGCTGACCTGTAATGTTATCGGTAGAGCTTACAACTATATCTACGCCAAGTTTCTTGAGCGCCTCAACGTTTTTGGGGTTGTTTACCTTTGCTATGGTCTTTTTCACCTGATAGAGCCTTTTTGCAAGCTGGCAGGCAACAAGGTTATCCTCGTCACGTCCTGTCACGGCAATAACGCTGTCGGCATCGGCAACTCCCGCCTGTTCAAGCACGGAAACGCTTGTGCCGTCACCCTTTATTACGGTTATGTTAAGGTCGTTTGCAAACTTCTGGCAGGCTTCCTTTTCCTTTTCAACAACGGATACATCGTATCCCTTTTCAATAAGAACTTTGGTCAGATAGTAGCCTATCTTTCCGCCGCCTATTATAAGCGAGTGCATTTTACAGATCCTTTCTGTCGTTTATGTCAGATGGCTTTTGAGAATATCAGCTTGTCGCCCTCTCTCATAACAACGTTATAATTATTCACTATCTCCATCGTGCTGTCTGCCCTGATTATCGCATACAGCGTTTCGTTCTCCTCATATTCTATGTCAACGGGGGTCATGCCGATAAATTCCTTAGGTATCTCCATTGTGGTGAAACGCACCATATGCGAGCCGAAGCTGACGTATTTTTCTTCCAGCATAGGCTTTATCGCAGAGCATATTGCTTCAACTGTGAGCTTTGTCGGGCAGACCGTTTCAAGTCCGAAATGGGCGAATATATCTCCTCTTTCGGGGTCAAGGATACGGCTGACGACCTTCTTTACTCCGTAAACCTCCTTTGCAAGCTGTGACACCATTATGTTGGTGTTGTCATCGTCCGTAACGGCGCATACGACATCACAGCTTTCTATGCCCGCCTTTTTGAGATTATCCTGATCTATCGGCACACCGCATAAAAGACTGCCCTTGAAATCAGGCTCAAGCATTTTATCCGCTTCCGCCGCCGTCCTTGCTATTACCGAAACGTCTATGCCCTCATCGCACAGCGTGTTTGCAAGACGTGAACCTACCTTACCGCAACCGACTACCAGTACGTTCATTAAAAATTCAACTCCTCTCCGGCACGCAGGTACTGCAACCTGTCGCCGAGTATATCTTTCATTGTTTCATAGCCTTTTCTTCCTGTGTTATGGCAGGTGTATATACTGCCTGTGCGAAGCCCTGACAGCTCCTCTGCCGACTTTGCTATATGGCTTTGCTGTACGGTCTGTTTTCCGAGCCTGTTTGTGTAGGCAAAGCAGCCGACTACAGACAGAACTGGAGCATCCCACAGTCTTTTCGCCGTATTTATCATACCTGCGATGCCCGTATACGCACCGCCTGTTATCAGCACGAAGCCGTCACGTCTTCTGCCGGGGAAACATACAGCAAAGCATTCTCCCGAAAAATCGTCCGGCACATAAAAGCCCTTTTTCCTTATATAAAAATGCCTGTCGGCTTCGGCGGCCTTATCCTTCTTTTCTGCGGCGACAAGATAGAAGTCCTTGCATACCTCTGTGAAGCGTTCAAAACGGAACGTGTTGTATCTGTCGCTTCTGTAGAACGATTGAGGAAGTCCGCTTCGTACTCTGAGCAGTTTTTCCTTCACGGCACAATCGGCCGCTTCGTCTTCTCTTATAAAAATGCGTATATTTCTGTTCTTTCGCACCGCTGTTTCAACGCCGCCCGTGCAATCATCGGTATTTACGGGGATTATAAGCGTATCCGCCTTATCCGCAGGTATGCCAAGACGCTCTGCGTTGCTGAGATACAGAGCAGACGCTCCCGTGCCGAAAAGAATTATGTTCCTGCCGTGTTCGATATAAAGGCATATTCCGTACTCGGAAAACAGCTTTGAATCGGCTGTTTCATCGTCGGACAGAGATACTATCCTCAAAAGCGTCATTCCTTTCTCTGCAATCGTAATCTTATTAATATATATTATCACATATCCGTCTTAACTTCAAGCATATAAAGCCGCAGAACAAAAAAATGACGGCAGAATGTTACTTCTGCCGGTAAAATTCAAATAAAACGAAACAAACTTAAGTAAGGAATAAAAATGAAAATCAGATATTCAACTGTTGCCGGTAGCAAAAAGGCAAACAGCGAATAAGTAAAAAATTATCAGCTCAGTATCTGAATAAGCCGCTCGATAAGCATACCTATCTGAGGCTTTGAGAACTGTTCGTCCGCACCTACTGAAAGTCCCTTCTGATACATCTGCTCGTTTATGAGAGAGGAGAACAGGAAAACGGGTATCTTTTTAAGTGTGGGGTCGGATTTTATGAGCTTTGTAAGGTGGTGTCCGTCCATCTGGGGCATCTCAATATCGGTTATAACTGCGGCTACGCAATTTGTAACATCGCCGTTGTAGCCCGAAAACTGAGATATGTAGTCCCACGCCTCTTTTCCGTTGGGGAAAGAGCGGATCTCCTTAAAGCCTATATCCGAGAGGCTGTTTACTATCATCTTGTTGAGGAACTGCGAATCCTCGACTATTACGATATGCTTTTCAGCTGTCACTGCCGTAGCCTTTGCATTTTCGGCACCCTTGAGATCAAGTCCTGCCGCCTTGTTTATATCGCTTACTATCTTCTCAAAGTCAAGGATAACAAGAATCTTTCCGTCGACCTTTGCTATACCGGTAGCTATGCCGGTAGTCGAATCGCCCGAAACCTGAGGGGGCTTTTCGATAGCTGTCCAGCCTATACGCTGTATGCCCTGCACTGCCGTAACGTGAAAGCCTACATCCATTCCGTTGAACTCGCAGATTATGAATAATCCTCTTGCGTTCTCCGGCTTTTCGGTGCCTAACACCTTATGTAAGTCGATAACGGTAATCAGCTTGTCACGGGGCATAAATACGCCCTCTATCTCATCGGGTGCCTGAGGCATCGGGACAAGCTCCTGTTCCATCATTATTTCACGGACCTTGGCAATGTTTATGCCGTAGGAATTTCCGCATACATTAAATTCTAAAAGTTCCAGCTCGTTAGTACCGCTTTCAAGCAGTATGCCGGTATCATTTGCACTGTAAGCTGCCATAATATACACCTTCCGTTGCCATTCTAATCTTGAACCGATTTTTATTATACACCATATCTACAAAAAAGTAAATAGATGAGTTTGATTTTTAGTTAAAAACAACCAAGTTTTGAGGTTGGATTTGTGATTTTGCACAAGTACACACTGTCGCTTTTCAGCCTATAAATTCCTTTATAAGCGAATTTTCGGGGACTGCCTCCGGCGGAACCTCTTTTATCAGCGACAGGAATCTGGGTAACTCGCTGTAGCGGTTGACCTGTCTTATACATTCGTCAAAATCGTTGTCGCAGAGCTTCGCAAGCACGCTTCTGTATACCGAAAGTTCATACGGGAAGAATGTATCTATATCGAAATCCGCAAGGTGCTTATACGGCATTATATAAAGGCTTTCGCCACGCTGTACACTGGGAAACTGTTCTATCGTCCTGTGATAATCCCTTCCTCTGAACAGCTTGTCACGGGAGAGCCTGCGGATAAGGCGTATCTTTGACGGGTGGAGAAGTCCGCCCTTTTCATCGGCTATTCTTGTACGGACGCTGACATAGATAAACGTTGCGCTGTCGTGCATCTTGCCCGTAACATCGGGATTGAGCGCATGGATGCCCTCTATTATAACTACCGTGTTGCCGTCGCATCGTATTGCGTTGCCGTGCTGTCTTGAATTATCGGCAAAATTGAATTTAGGCAGTCTTACCTCGCCGCCTGCCGCCAGAGTACGCAGATCTTTTTTCAGAAGCTCGCAATCGACCCTTGCAGGCGCTTCAAAGTCTACCCTGCCGTTTTCATCGGGCGGTATAACTCCCGGCACGAAATAATCATCCATAGATATGACTATCGCCTTAATACCCTTTTTCACAAGCGCATCCGCTATGCGATATGCCGTTGTGGTTTTGCCCGAACCGGACGGCCCCGACAAAAGCACCAGCGGCTTTTGTTTGTGGCACTGCGCTATGCTCTCTGCCGCCGCCGCTATTTTATCCGAGTACTGCTTTTCGGAGGTTCCGATAAACGTATCAATATCTTCCGCACGGCGATTAAGCTCACCGAGCGTAATTATCTTTATCTGCTTTTTGTCCTGCTCAGTATGTAACAAAAAAACACCTTCCGTTGTGATAATAAATTTAGTGATGAACAGAAATATCATACCACAACGGAAGGCTTATTTCAAGCGTTAATTATAAATCGTCGGCATCCTGCACGGGTTTTTCGTAAATATTGTCGCATACGCCGGTATAGCTTCCGTCGGGATCGAAATCCGAGCCTCTCATCGCCGTTACTCCGAGCGCCCTTCTCATTATCCTTGCGGTGTCGCTGTAACCCGTGTTTTTCCTTTTCTGCAACGATTCATCACGTTTAAAATCCATTATTCTTCTCCTTTCGGCTGTCGGAAAATATCCGACAATAATATTATCTTCATCACGATAAAAAATAATTAAGCAATTTTTTCAATAAACGTTGTGAAAAATTCGTGAAAGGTTGCTCCAAGCCTTTATTTTGCTTGCAAAAGAAGTCGGTTTATGTTATACTTAATCTGCATATCTGTATGCAGATACAAGAAAATTACAGAGGTATCATAATGGGAACAGCTTCAAACGAAGAAATTATATACGGTAAAAATGCGGTCACAGAGGCTCTCAAAGCCGAAAAGCCGATAGACACCGTCTTTGTGCTTAAAGGTGCGCAGGGGATGAATCAGATCATCGCACTTGCCAAAAAGCAGGGCATCGTTATAAAGGACGCAGGCGAGGATAAGCTGAAAGCCTTGTGCGGCGACAAGCACGGCGGCGTTGCGGCGGCATTATCGGCAGTTTCATACTGCACGGTCGAGGATATTCTCGCAAATGCCGAAAGCAAGGGCAAACCGCCTTTTATAATTATATGTGACGAGATACAGGATCCGCATAATCTGGGTGCGATAATCCGTACAGCCGAGGCGGCAGGTGCAGACGGAGTGATTATTCCGAAAAGACGCAGTGCTACCGTCAATCCTACCGTTTTCAAAACATCGGCAGGTGCGGCGGCATGGATAAAGATAGCAAGGGTATCAAATCTTGTTGATACAATAAAAACGCTCAAAAAGCACGGAGTCTGGGTATACGGTGCGGAGGCGGACGGAACTCCCATAGACAAGGCAGATTTGTCCGGAGCGTTGGCACTCGTTATCGGAAGCGAAGGCTTCGGACTCGGAAAACTCGTAAGGGAAAACTGTGACGTTGTGCTGTCGCTCCCAATGTTCGGCAAGGTTAATTCGCTCAACGCTTCGGTCTGCGCAGGCATACTGATGTACGAGGCGGTCAAATACAGATAAAGGCACGACCGGAAAATAAGAAACGAAAGGACGCTCATGATATGGCTGATTATTCAATAGACGATATTCTGGCAGAGCTTGACGCAAAGAAAAGCGGCGGCTCGGACAATACCGGCAGATCATACGGAGATGATACGCCCCCACGTCATCACGACATAAGCGCAACCGCAATAATAGAAGGACTTGACGGAAGCGAGGACGGCGTATATCTGCGTGAAAAGGACGGCGACACGGAAAATGTTGACGCAGAATATATAAACGAAGCGCAGGACGGCTCAGAGGAAGTATCAAAAGCAACGTCTTATGAGAGCAGGAAAGATAACGGCAGTACGGACAACTCGGATATAGACAAAATAACCGGCGAACAGAGCGATGTCGATAAAGTGCTTGGCGAAACCGATAATTTTATGATAGCGGACGCAAGCAGTGAGATTGATATTGACGAGCATAAAGCAAAGGCTTTGGCGGAAAACGAAAAAACCGTGCAGGCAAAGCCGGCAGAAGCCGAAAAAGCTCCCGAGCATGTTCACGAAATCCGCAAGGAGATCGTCAGCGACGAGGAAAAACGCAGAATGATGCTTGAAAAAGAGCGTGAAAACTCCGACCCCGACGATATGCTGGCGCTTGTAAATCCTCTTGAGGTCAAGGAAAAGGTAAATGAGCAGGTAAAGGAAAAGGAGCTTGTTTCCGTTGCGGAGCTGAGCGGTATGTACGCAGGCAACACGCAGGGTATAGCGGGCGACGATCTGAAAGCCATAGCACCGCAAAAAACCTCTCTTGCCGAAAAAATAAGCGATACCGCAGACGTTTCGGAAAAAGCGGTTTCGGATACGAAAAGCGACGACGCTCCCGTAAAGGAATATCACGGAAAGAAATCGACCGATAATCTTATAGAGAAGCTGAACAGGAATCTTGCACAGCAACGCAAGGAAAATGTCAAGGCATACCGCACGATAACGCTCAACACAATAAACGGCGACAGGACCACGCTTCCGCATCCGCTGAACATAGACTATCAGAAGCAGATAATCGAGGCGACAGGCGCTATTCCGACAGAAAATCCCGCTGTGGAGGAGGAAAAGCAGGCCGAGCTTGCGGCGGCAAAGAAGCACAAGCTGAAGGACTTTGTGCTTGAGGACGAGGTACCCGAAGCCGAAGAACAGGCAGAGCCTGAGGAAGAATTCGAGGACTATGACAGCACAGGTCAGATATGGGCAGATCTCTGTGCAAGCCACAAGGGGCTTAAGGTAAGGCTCGGTATGCTTACGGTCATAACGATGATAAGCGTTATTATTGCCGTAATGAACGATTTCAGCCTGTTCGCAAAGCTGGGACTCGGCTCTGCGTTCAATTTCATAAACGGAACGACCGGCGATGTAAACTCGCTGTTATACATTTATCTTGTGCTTGGCGTACTCGGCTTTGCGATATGCTCGACAGCAATAAGCAACGGCGCTGTAAAACTGGTGACCGGAAAAGCCGACTGCGACTCGGTATGCGCTTTTACATCAGTACTGTCGCTGATCGGCGGAGTTATCTCGCTTGTTGACGTACAGACGTTCAAGCTCGGTCACTCGTTCATATATCTTTCAACCGCACTGGTCGGTCTTATGTTCAACACAATCGGAAAGATATATATGATTTCCCGTGCAAAGCGTAACTTCAAATTCATATCGGGCGACAGCCAGAAATATTATGCGCAGGTAATAGACGGTGAGGAACGTGCCTCCGCACTTACAAGAGCGGCAGGCGAAAAGATTCCTGTGATTGCGGCAATGCGTAAAACCGAATTTCTGACGGACTTTCTGAAATCCAGCTACTGCGACGACGAGGCGGACAGAATGTCGATAAAGCTGATAATAGCCTCGCTTGTTGCGGGACTTGTGGCAGGAATACTGGCGTTCATAAATCCGTTTGGCAGTGAATTTGCCACATCGGGAGCCGAAAATCCGCTTTACTGGGCAATCTCTGCGGCTATTGCCACCATATTGGCAGTAACTCCGTTCTCACTTTTGTTCGTTGTGAACAGACCTCTTTCCCGTGCCTCAAAAAAGCTCAGCGAATGCAATGCGGCACTGCTGGGATATGATGCGGCAATCGAATTTTCCGATGTAAACACGGTAATGACAGACGCAAAGACGCTGTTCCCCGCAGGAAGCGTACAGATTAAAAAGCTGAAGCGCTGGCAGAAGAAGAACTCAATCATCAAGACCAGCGTTGACGAGGCTATACTTATGGCGGCAAGCCTTGCGATACACACAGACGGTATACTGTCATACCCGTTCTATGATATGACTCTTGGCAACAAGGAACTTCTCAAGAAGGTCGATAACTGCATTTATGAGGATAACTGCGGTGTTACGGGCTGGATAGGAACAAAGCGTGTTATGCTCGGCGGCAGGGCGCTTATGGAAATGCACAACATAGATCTGCCGAACAAGAAGAATGAACGCAAATACTGTCCGGAAGGTCTTGAGCCTGTATATCTTGCGGTAAGCGGTGATATAGTTGCAATGTTCGTTGTGGGCATGACGGCAAATCCCGAAATACAGTCAACGCTGAAAACACTTCAGTCAAGAGGCATAACGGTGCTTGTTCATACTACCGATTCTCTTGTAACGGCAGAAAGCCTTGCGGATATATTCGAGCTTGACCCGTCACTCGTAAAGGTGCTTCCGCACGAGGCACACGAGGAATACAGCGAAAGCACGAAGTACACCTCAAGAGGAAACGGCGGACTTTCCTGCTCGGGTACATTCACCTCGTTTGCAAGAGCAATTATGGCGGCAAAGAATCTTGTCCGTGATTTCTCGCTGTCAAAGGCGATTATGCTCGGTTCGTCCGCACTCGGACTTCTTCTGGTGCTTGTAATGGTACTGCTAAGAGAAATGACCCTGCTTACACCCAGTGTTATCACACTTTATAATACTGTTGCGGTGCTCGCAATGATGGCTGTACAGAATGTACGGAAATATTGAGATCGGATTTGAATTTAAAGCTGTGACGAAATGTATGTTTCGCCGCAGCTTTTTCTGTTGCTTTTTTGTTATCGTATAGCACGATTCGGTGCCGATATACCACCGTTGCCGACAGCCGAACACGCTTTAGTCACATTTTACAAAAATTTTTCTTCATTTTCGGTACATAAAAACAAAAAAATTTTAAAAAACACTGGAAAAGTAGAATCAAATCTGTTATAATACTTATTGTATGGCTGAGAAGTCTGTAATTCTGCAGGTTTCCGCAGAAAAGGAAAATTCAGACAAACGGCCGGAATAATAATTTAGGAGGAACCCCCCAATGGCACATAAGTATTGCTACCTCTTCTCAGAGGGTAATGCTACAATGAGAGAGCTTCTCGGCGGTAAGGGTGCAAACCTTGCAGAAATGACCAACATCGGTCTTCCCGTACCCCAGGGCTTCACAATTTCAACAGAGGCTTGTACAAAGTACTACGAAGACGGCCGTAAGATCAACGATGAGATCATGGCTGAAATCAACGAATACATCGTAAAGATGGAAGGTATCACAGGCAAGAAGTTCGGTGATAAGGAAAATCCCCTGCTCGTATCTGTACGTTCAGGTGCAAGAGCTTCTATGCCCGGTATGATGGATACTATCCTTAACCTCGGTCTTAACGAGGACGTTGTTGCAGTAATGGCTGAAAAGTCAAACAACGAAAGATGGGCTTGGGACTGCTACAGAAGATTTATCCAGATGTACTCCGACGTAGTTATGGAAGTCGGCAAGAAGTACTTCGAAGAGCTTATCGACAAGATGAAGGCTGAAAAGGGCGTTACACAGGACGTTGAGCTTGACGCTAACGACTTAAAGGAGCTTGCAGGTCAGTTCAAGGCTGAATACAAGGCTAAGATCGGTGAAGACTTCCCCTCTGATCCTAAGGAACAGCTGATGGGCGCTATCAAGGCAGTATTCCGTTCATGGGACAACCCCAGAGCTAACGTATACAGACGTGACAACGATATTCCTTACTCATGGGGTACAGCCGTAAACGTACAGTCTATGGCATTCGGTAACATGGGTGACGACTGCGGTACAGGTGTTGCATTCACTCGTGACCCTGCTACAGGCGCTAAGGGTCTGTTCGGTGAGTTCTTAACAAACGCACAGGGCGAAGACGTTGTTGCAGGTGTTCGTACACCTATGCACATTCAGGAAATGGAACAGAAGTTCCCTGAGGCTTTCAAGGAGTTCACAGAAGTTTGCAAGACTCTTGAAGACCACTACAGAGATATGCAGGATATGGAGTTCACAGTTGAACACGGTAAGCTCTATATGCTCCAGACAAGAAACGGTAAGAGAACAGCTCAGGCTGCTCTGAAGATCGCTTGTGACCTCGTTGACGAAGGCATGAGAACAGAAGAAGAAGCTGTTGCTATGATCGATCCCCGTAACCTTGATACACTTCTTCACCCCCAGTTCGACGCAAAGGCACTCAAGGTCGCTACACCTATCGGTAAGGGTCTCGGCGCTTCTCCCGGAGCTGCTTGCGGTAAGATCGTATTCACAGCTGAAGACGCTGTAGAGTGGGCTGATAGAGGCGAAAAGGTAGTTCTGGTTCGTCTTGAAACATCACCTGAGGATATTACAGGTATGAAGGCTGCTCAGGGTATCCTGACAGTTCGTGGCGGTATGACATCACACGCAGCCGTTGTTGCTCGTGGTATGGGTGAGTGCTGCGTTTCCGGTTGCTCTGCAATCAATATGGATGAAGCTAACAAGAAGTTTGAACTTGGCGGCAAGACATTCGTTGAAGGCGATGTAATCTCTATCGACGGTACAACAGGTAACATCTATGACGGTGCTATCGCTACTGTTGACGCTCAGATCGCAGGCGAATTCGGCAGAATCATGGCTTGGGCTGACAAGTACAGAGTTCTTAAGGTAAGAACAAACGCTGATACTCCCGCTGACGCTAAGAAGGCAAGAGAGCTTGGTGCTGAAGGTATCGGTCTTTGCCGTACTGAGCATATGTTCTTCGAAGCTGACAGAATCGCCGCTTTCCGTGAGATGATCTGCTCAGATACAGTTGAAGAAAGAGAAGCTGCACTCGCTAAGATCGAGCCTATGCAGCAGGCTGACTTCGAGGCTCTTTACGAAGCACTTGAAGGTTGCCCCGTAACAATCAGATTCCTTGATCCTCCTCTGCACGAATTCGTTCCTACAGAAGAAGCTGACATCGAGGCTCTCGCTAAGGCTCAGGGCAAGTCTGTTGAAACAATCAAGAACATCATCGCATCTCTCCACGAGTTCAACCCCATGATGGGTCACAGAGGATGCCGTCTTGCAGTAACATATCCTGAAATTGCTAAGATGCAGACTAAGGCTGTTATCAAGGCTGCATTAAACGTTAAGAAGAATCACCCCGACTGGACAATCGTTCCTGAAATCATGATTCCTCTGGTTGGCGATGTTAAGGAGCTCAAGTACGTTAAGAACTTCGTTGTTGAAACAGCTGACGCTGTTATCAAGGAAGCCGGCGCTGACCTCAAGTATGAAGTTGGTACAATGATTGAGATCCCCAGAGCAGCACTTACAGCTGACGAAATCGCTAAGGAAGCTGAGTTCTTCTGCTTCGGTACAAATGACCTTACACAGATGACATACGGCTTCTCTCGTGATGACGCAGGCAAGTTCCTTAACGCTTACTATGACGCTAAGATCTTCGAGAACGATCCCTTCGCTAAGCTCGACCAGACAGGCGTTGGCAAGCTGATGGAAATGGCTATCAAGCTCGGTAAGGCTACACGTCCCGATATGCACATCGGTATCTGCGGCGAACACGGCGGTGATCCCTCATCTGTTGAGTTCTGCCACAAGATCGGTCTGACATATGTTTCATGCTCGCCCTTCCGTGTACCGATCGCAAGACTTGCAGCAGCTCAGGCAGCTATCGCTGACAAGAAGTAATTAAGGATTCCCCTTAAATTAACCTATAAATAATGTAACGGTCACGTTCCCAAAAGAGAATGTGACCGTTATTTTTATTGTTTGTTGCAAAAAAGCCGATAGGCTGTGAAAAAAGTTCACGGTCTATCGGCTTCAGCTTGTAGAAAAAGTCTATTGTTTAATGTGCTTCTGCTATATCATTCAGCTTAGACCACGATAGCAAGCTACCGATAGTT
>ERZ1026977.337-NODE-337-length-23922-cov-10.857670_pt1 | contig 23922 bp, 23 predicted proteins | sample MGYA00519292_ERZ1026977 | MGnify/ENA primary metagenome ERZ1026977 (study PRJEB26926, sample SAMN06164410) | human gut metagenome | biome: ENVO:00009003; feature: ENVO:2100002; material: ENVO:00002003 | host: Homo sapiens | place: USA | collected 2012 ... | reverse complement strand
GATGTGTATAAGAGACAGTCTTTGGAGTGTCAAAAATTAGAAAAAAATTATAAAAATAGCAAAATTTTAATAAATTATGATGATTTAATTGCAATTTTATATTTAGCAAATCATTATTATGGATTAGAAAAGAAAAACGAAGTTAAGTTATTAATTGTTGATGAATTTCAAGAATATGCGCCATTGCATTTTGAGTTGTTAAGACAAATTTGCCCTTGTAATTGGATAGTCCTTGGGGATATTAATCAATCAATTTTTAAAAATCTTGATGAAAAATATTTGCTTAAACTTTCTGTAAATTTTGATTTGGGCGATGTAATTTATTTAACAAAATCTTATAGAATGACAAATCAAATTGCTGAAATGGCAAATAAGATTAAAGATGTTGGTGGAACAAACTTTGACAGAAATGGCGAAAAAGTTGATTTTATAAAAGTAAACGAAATTGCTGAAAATCTAAATGCAAGTCGATTTGAAACAAAGGCTGTTTTGTGTAAAGATGAAAAATCGGCAAGCGAAATTTACAATATTTTGAAACATAAGATTGATTGTTCTTTAAACAAATTTGAACACGGAAAAGTTTTGATTGCAAGTGTCAATAATGTTAAAGGAATTGAATTTGAGCAAGTTGTGGTTTATAACTTTGATAAATTTGATACAAATAAAAAATTAGACAAAAACATTTTATATAATATAATTACAAGAGCGACAAATAAGTTAGTAATTGCTACAAATGAATAAATTTGGTCGAAGTTGACATTTAATCTTTTAATGATATAATAAAAACAGGTGTAAAATGATAGTTGAAAATGAAAAATTAAAACTTAAAGAGTTGAAAGAAGAATTTGCATATATTAAGGAGTGTCTTTGACCCTGATGGCTTGCAAAATAAAATAAATGCTTTAAAAAAGCAACAAGAAAGCGAAAATTTTTGGCAAGATATGGAACTTGCGCAAAAAGTCGGCAAAGAACTTAAATATAATGAAGATAAATTAAACAATATAAAAAATTTTGATAATAAAATTAAAGATTGTGAAACGCTTATTGAACTTAGTGAAAGTTGTCCTGACAGCGAAGCAAAAGAATTTTATGATGAACTTTTAAGTGAATTGCAAACTTTATATCAAAAAAAAGAAGAACTTAGAATTGAAACGATGTTGAGTGGAAAATATGATTCGCACAATGCAATTTTAACTATACACTCAGGGGCGGGTGGCACCGAAGCGCAAGATTGGGCGCAAATGCTCTTTAGAATGTATTCAATGTATGCTGAAAAACAAGGTTTTAAAATGGAAGTTTTAAACTTGCTTGATGGTGATGAAGCAGGAATTAAGAGCGTAACATTTTCGATTAGCGGAGAAAACGCTTATGGCTACTTGAAATGTGAAAAGGGCGTTCATAGGCTTGTTAGGATTTCACCTTTTGACGCCAATGCGCGCAGGCACACCAGTTTTGCTAGCGTTGAAGTTATGCCAGAAATTGAAGAAAGCGAAATGCCAGAAATAAGAAGTGAAGATTTAAAAATTGACACATATAGGAGCTCTGGCGCTGGTGGACAACACGTTAACAAGACAGAATCCGCCATTCGAATTACACATATCCCAACAGGAATAGTTGTTTCTTGTCAAACTGAACGCAGTCAAATACAAAATAGAGAAACTTGTATGAAAATGCTTAGGGCTAAACTTGCGGACAAGAAAGAAAGTGAAGAGATGGAAAAACTCTCTTCAATTAGGGGAGAACTTAAAAAAATTGAATGGGGAAGTCAAATTAGGTCGTATGTTTTTCACCCTTATTCAATGGTCAAAGATCATAGAACAAATTATGAAACTAGCGATGTCTATGGTGTTATGAATGGAGATTTGCAGCCGTTTATTAACGATTATTTGATAAAAAGCAATAAAAAAGTGGAGGAATAATTATGAGATTATATTGCTTAATTCCAAATTATGTATTTTTTGAGAAAGTGGCAGGCAATACAAATCCTTTTATGGAAATAAATGTTGATGATTTAGCAGGAACATTTCACGATTTCTATAATTACAACTTGCCACCATTTTTGCAATATAACGACAAAGAAGATTGGGTTGATAATTCAATTTGCACTTTTACAACGCCAGCACAAGCCAAAAATTATTTAGGTAGCAATAATGTGATGATTTCATTTGAAACTCAAGATGAAGACTATCTTAAATTAAATGGCGATGAACTTTATAATTATATTGCCTATAAAAATAGCGTTGAAGATAGAATGCTTAATTTAATTGAAATGTCAGACGAAGATAAAAAATCAGAAAAGTTATACCAGATGAATGAAAGATTTAAAAAATTTGAGAACAATAAACTTTCAAAAGTGAGCGAAATGCAAAATTATTATGAAGGCTTAGTTGTTGTTCCAGAAATTAAAGTTTCATCAATAAAATCTTATTTTGTTTCAAAAAGCAATAAACAATTTAACAAATTCAGAGAGTTGAGAGATAATAAAATGATAGTTGAAAACAAATGCGCTGAAATGGGGGAATGAAATGTATTTTGACATTGCAAAGCAAAAATTTGAAAATTTGAAAAATAAAGAAGATGTGATTGTTTTGTCCGTTGAAAGTTCTTGTGATGAAACATCTATTGCCATAATCAAAAATGGTCGCGAGGTGCTTGCAAATGTTGTTGCAAGCCAAATTGATATTCACAGGCTTTATGGCGGTGTTGTTCCAGAAATAGCTTCAAGAAATCATATACTTGCAATTTCTAATGTGTATAAAGAAGCGCTTAATGAAGCGAAAATAAGTGAAAATCAACTTGACGCCATCGCTGTTACTTATGGTGCAGGATTAGTTGGCGCTTTGATGGTGGGCGTAAATTTTGCAAAAACCCTTGCTTTTTCTTTGGAGCTTCCATTAATTGCTGTCAGCCATATTAAAGGACATATTGCAGCAAACTATATAACAGAAAAAACTTTGGAGCCTCCATTTATTTGTTTGATGGTCAGTGGCGGGCACACTGCCATATTAAATATAACAGACTATAATCTTCACGAATTGATTGGCACAACGGTCGATGACGCCGCTGGTGAAGCGTTCGACAAAGTTGCGAGAGTTTTAGGTCTTTGTTATCCAGGTGGACCAGAGGTTGACAAGCACGCAAAGCAAGGAAAGAGCGATATCAAATTTACTCACGACATTATGACGGACAGTTTGAATTTTAGTTTTAGCGGTATTAAAACGGCAGTTATAAACTATGTTCACAATTTGAAACAAAAAAATCCAAATCAAGAATTGCCTGTTGATGACATATGTGCAAGTTTTCAAACCGCAGTTGTTAGAGAGTTAGCAACCAAAGCAATTAAGGCCTGCAAGGCGAATAATTCTAACAAATTGGTCGTTGCGGGAGGCGTTTCTGCCAATAGTTTTTTAAGGCAAACATTGCAAACTGAATGTGATAAAAATGGAATAAAACTTTATTTCCCAAGTTTGAAATATTGCACAGACAATGCAGCAATGATAGGCTCAGCAGCATATTTTATGATTAGAGCTGGTCAGGGGCTGTCTGATTTAAGCTTAACCGCAAAGCCAACTGTTGCACTATAAAATTAAAAATCATTAATCTAAAAATTAATGATTTTTTTATATATACCATTTATCAGCCTTTTCAGAAACAACAGTGTTTTTAGAAGTCTTTATAAGTTCAATCGTTTTTGAAGGCTCGCTTTCAATTTCTTGACCGGTTGCATAATTTTTTATTTTTGTTTTTAAATAATATTTTTCGCTTTTATTTTTGCCAAATGGGGCAGTGTAATTCAATTTGCCGCTAATTCCATCAAATGATTTTATTAATTTTGCTTTGTTATTTTCAATTTTATATAAATCATATTTTAAATAATTTTCAGAGTCAAATTCTAATATCACATTGCCATTTTCAACTTTTCCAGTCAGTGTTGGCGCTTGTATTTCCAAGAAATTGTTTGATATTTCTTTTGGTAAATTGAATTTGGAAAACAATTCCTTTTGTTTGTATCTTTCTGGAATAAAATCGTTGGCTTTTACTACAATATGATTGTTTTCAAGTTCCAAACTATCAATTTCTACTTCGGCGATAGAAGAAGGAATTTCAAAGTCCTTTGGTGTGTGCTTGCTGTAGATGCTTTTAAAATAATCTTTGACAACATAAGTTGGCAAAATTCCGCCAGTTATTGAACCAATCTCTTCGCCTTTTAAGTTGCCGACCCACACGCCAACACAATCTTCAGTCGTCAATGCTAGGTTATACGCGTCGCCATTGCTTTCACCTTTTCCAACTGTTCCTGTTTTAGATGCTATTTGATATGGCAAGTCGTTCAATCGCCTTGCTGTTCCAGTTTTTGCACTTTCTAGCAATGTTTCCAAAGTTAAATAATTGGCATCTTCGCGTAAAATTTGGTCATAGGGTTGTTGACTTGTATAGATGGTTTTGTTGTTTTTGTCCTTAATTTCCTTGATAAAACAAGCAGTTTTAAATTTTCCATTATTTGCAAAACTTGAGTAAGCGTTAGTCAAGGTTAATAAATCAGTCCCATAGGTCATTCCGCCCAAAGCGAGGGCATAGCCGTTATCTTCCTTATCAAACTCAATGCCAAATCTTTCTGCATAGCGTTTTGCTTTGTCAATGCCAACATAAGATAATGTTTTTACAGCAGGAACATTCAAAGACTTTGCGACTGCTTCTCGAACTGAAACATAACCTGAATAAGTTTTTGTTACATTTTCAGGACTATAGCCGTTTATGTCAATTTTGTCATCTAAAATCATAGTTGATGGCGAAATCTTATTTTCATTCATTGCAGGGCCATAGACAAGCAAAGGCTTGATAATTGAGCCTGGCTGGCGCTTGGAATTTAAAATTGAAAATGTGCTTTTGCCAAAATATGCTTCAACGCCAAAAGTGGAATTGTTGATTGAAATTCCTGCAATGTCGTTTTTGCCAACATCGCCAAATTTGTCTGTTATAGCCTTTTCTAGAGCATTTTGTTTATCTGGATTTTGATATGTATAGATTTTGTATTTCCCAAGAGCAATCTGCTTTGTTGGAAGATTTAAAATCTTGCACGCTTCGTCAATCGCTGCTTGGCTGTATGAATTTTGTCCATTATTAAAATTTTCATCAATATTCAAATTTAGTTCAGAAAGTTTCGCTGTTGAGTATTCATCTTCTGAAATTTTGCCATCTTTAAACATCTCGCTCAAAACTAAATTTCGTCTGCTAATGCATTTTTCAGGCTTGTTTATTGGACAATAACTTCCAGGGGATTTTATAATTCCCGCTAACATTGCACTTTCTTGCAAATTTAACTCACTTGCTGGCTTAGAGTAATAAAATCTTGCAGCATTTTCAATGCCATAAATGTTGTTGCCAAAATAGATAACATTGAGATAACTTTCCAAAATATCGTCTTTTGACACTTGTCTTTCCATTTCTTTTGCTAAAAATATTTCCTTTATTTTCCTTTCATAAGTTCGCTCGCTAGATAGATGGGTGTTTTTAATAAGTTGTTGAGAAATTGTTGAGGCACCTTCTTTAACTTTTCCGCTTGTTATATTTTTAATCAATGCTTTTAGCATTCTTTTGTAATTTACACCAGAATGATTGTAAAAATTTTTGTCTTCTATGGAGATAAATGCAGCTGTCGTTTGAGGATTTAAGTCGTTTATGTTGATGTGTTGATTGTTATACTGATTTTTGTCAGTTATTAAATTGCCATTTTCGTCAAAAACTTCAATTTGAAAGGAAGATGTTGCAAGTTTTGTTCTGTCAAAAGTTTCCTTTTTTGCGGCAGATGAATAAATTGAAAAAACAATAGCAGCTGCTATTAACATAATTGCAAGCAAACAAGCAATTATTATTGATGTCAATTTAAAAGCCTTTTTCACAAATAATATTATTTGTCATTTACATTTTTTTATGAATTTAATTAAGATAAGGTTAAAAATTATTAAAAGATTAAAAAATGCTTGACAAGCGAATTTTTTTGTATATAATTGGTTCGAATTCTAACTATTTGGAGCGGTTGATGCTAATTATTGAAAGTATTAAAAAAATAGAAAATAGCTTAAATAGAATATTTGGGTCTGTGGCTATGCAATATGGCTTGACGGGTAAGCAATTTTTTATTTTAGGCTATGTTTTTAAGCAGAGTAAAAAAAGAGATGTAACCCAAAAAGATATAGAAAATTTTGGGAATGTGCGTAAATCAACAGTTTCCAGCATAATATCTAATTTGGAGAAGAATGGCTTTATTATTAAAAAACCTTCTGAAAAAGATAATAGAATAAATATCATTTTGCCAACTGAAAAAGCTTATGAAATAGAACGCAGGTTGAACATCAAAAAAAATAAAGTTGAAAATGAAATTTTCAGTTGTTTTAGCAAAGAAGAATTAGACAAATGTGCGGAACTTTTGTCCGCTTTACAAAAAAAATTAAAAGATATTGCACAAAGGCCTTAGGAGGAAATATATGTTAAAAATGTTAAAAAAACTTTCTTGGAAAGAATGGATAATGGTTGCTATTAGCGTGATATTTATTGCTGGACAAGTTTGGCTTGATTTAAAACTTCCAGAATTTATGTCTGAAATAACAACTTTATTAACAACTGGCAGCAGCGATATGGGTGCTATTTGGAGAAATGGCGGATTTATGCTTGCTTGTGCTATTGGCAGCACACTTTTAAGTGTTATTGTCGGCTTTTTTGCAGCAAGAATTGCCGCAAAACTTGGTCTAGTATTGAGGGCAAGCATCTATTCACAAATACAAGATTTTTCAAAAAGTGAAATGAAGCAATTTTCAACTGCAAGTTTGATAACTCGTTCCACAAACGATGTTACACAAGTTCAAAATTTTGTTGCTATGGGCTTGCAAGTTATGGTTAAAGCACCAATAATGGCAGTTTGGGCGATAATTAAAATTGTTGGAAAGAGTTGGCAATGGAGTTTAATTACAGCAGTTGCAGTTGCCGTTCTTTTATTGTGTATTATAACAATCTTGTTGTTTTGCTTGCCAAGATTTAAGAAAATGCAAAAGCAAACTGATGATATCAACAGAGTGGCAAGAGAAAATTTGACAGGTCTTAGAGTTGTAAAAGCGTTTAATGCAGAAAAGTTTGAAGAAGATAAATTTGAAGAAAAAAACAGCAATTTAACAGACACAAATATGTATGTTTATAAAAGAATGTCATTATTTGGACCTATAATGTCACTTGTTATGAATGGTGTTTCGCTTGCTATTTATTGGGTTGGTGCATATATTATTCAAGCAGCAAGCGGAATGGAAAAAATCGCGTTATTTAGTGATATGGTTGTGTTTATGTCCTACGCCGTTCAAGTTATTTTTTCATTTATTATGCTTGTAATGATATTTATGATGTTGCCTAGGGCGACAGTTTCGGCTAAGCGTATAAATGAAATTTTAGACACAAAATCAAGCATCAAAGATGGCCAAGGTGCGGCTCCAGTTGAACGCGGGACGGTTGAATTTAAAAATGTTAGTTTCAAATATCCAAATGCAGATGAATACGTGCTTAAAAATATCTCTTTCAAAGTCAATAAAGGCGAGCAAGTTGCGTTTATTGGCTCAACAGGCAGCGGCAAAAGCACGCTTATAGACTTGGTCCCAAGATTTTATGATGCAACTGAAGGCGAAGTGCTTGTTGATGGCATAAATGTTAAAGACTATAAATTGGAAGAACTTTATAATATTCTTGGCTATGTTTCTCAAAAATCAATTTTGTTTACTGGAACTATCAATGAAAATGTTGGATTTGGAAAGAATAAGAATGGCAAGCCAAGCGAAGAAGAAATCCAACTTGCTATAAAGCAAGCACAAGCAAAAGACTTTGTTGAAAAGATGCCAGATAAATATAATGCGCATATATCTCAAGGGGGAAAGAATGTTTCTGGTGGTCAAAAACAGCGTCTATCTATAGCGCGTGCCTTGGCTAGAAAATCAGAAATTTTGATTTTTGATGATTCCTTTTCAGCGTTAGATTATAAAACTGATAAAGCTTTGAGAAAAACTTTAAATAAGGATTTAAAGGGCACGACATCACTTATTGTTGCACAAAGAATTGGCACAATTAAAAATGCCGACCAAATCATAGTTTTGGATAATGGAAATATGGTCGGAAAAGGCAAGCACGAGGAATTATTAAAAAATTGCCCAATTTATAAAGAAATTGCGCTATCACAATTAAGCAAGGAGGAGTTATAAAATGGGACCAAAAAAGACTAATTTTGAAAAAGCAAAAGACTTCAAAGGAGCAATAGTTAAATTAGTTAGATATTGCAAATGCTATTTTCCTTTAATAATTTGTGCAATCATTCTTGCAGTTGCAGGAACTGTTTTGTCTATATTAGGACCTGATTATTTGTCTGACCTAACAAATCATATTACAAACAATATGATGATAGGCATTGATTTTGATTTTGTGTTAAAAATTGGATTAATACTCGTGGCATTTTATTCTGCAAGTTTTATCTTCAATTATTTGCAAAATGTAATTATGGTCTATGTTGCTCAAAAAGCGTGCAAAAGATTAAGAAAGGACATTTCCATAAAGATTAATAAAATTCCTTTCAAATATTATGATAAAACGACATACGGAAATGTTTTAAGCACTATCGTTAACGATGTTGACACTCTTGGTCACACCATTAACAACAGCGTTGTTTCATTGATTGGCTCAATAGCGTTGCTTGTTGGCTCATTGGTTATGATGTTTGTAACTAATTGGATTATGGCTTTTGTTGCCATTGGCGCAACACTTATTGGGTTTGTCATTATAGCTTTCATTATGGCAAAATCACAAAAATATTTTAATCAACAACAACGCTCATTGGCAGATATAAATGGACATATAGAAGAAAATTATTCAGGGCACGATATCGTTAAAGTCTATAATGCAGGACAGGAAACAACTGAGCAATTTAATAAAATAAACGAAAAACTTTATACAAGCGTTTGGAAATCTCAATTTTTCTCAGGAATTATGAGCCCACTTATGAGTTTTATCGGCAACTTTGGCTATGTTGCAGTTTGCATTTCAGGCGCGTTGCTTGCTATGAACGGAATTGTAAGCATTGGCTCTATCGTTTCATTTATGATTTACATCAGATTGTTTACTCAACCATTATCTCAAATAGCTCAAGCGTTTACAAACATTCAATCTGGGGCGGCGGCAAGTGAAAGGGTGTTTGAGTTCTTAGAAGAAAAAGAATTGTCAGACGAAAGCACAAAAGAACTTTATTTGGATCCAAATACAGTTAAAGGCAATATTGAATTTAAAAATGTTAAGTTTGGCTATGATGAAAATAAAATCATTATTCCAAATTTTAACGCAAAGGTTAAAGCAGGGCAAAAAATTGCCATTGTTGGGCCAACAGGAGCGGGCAAAACAACATTAGTTAACTTGCTGATGAGATTTTATGAGTTAAATGATGGCGATATTACGATTGACGGAATTTCTTCAAAAGATTTAAAGCGAGAAAATATTCACGAACTTTTTGGAATGGTCTTGCAGGACACTTGGCTATTTGAAGGAACTATTAAAGAAAACTTAGTTTTCAACAAAGAAAATGTCAGCGATGAAGCAATTTTAAAGGCGTGTGAAGCGTGCGGAGTTGACCATTTTATCAGAACTCTTCCAAATGGATATGATATGATTTTGGACGACAACACAGCCATTTCGGCAGGTCAAAAACAACTTATGACAATAGCAAGAGCAATGATTCAAAACGCTCCTATGTTAATTTTGGACGAAGCAACAAGTTCGGTTGACACAAGAACTGAAGAGCTTATTCAAAAAGCGATGGATAAATTAACTAAAAATAGAACAAGTTTTGTTATTGCTCACAGACTTTCAACAATTAAAAATGCAGATTTAATTTTAGTTATGAAAGACGGAAATATCATTGAAAAAGGAAAGCATAAGCAATTATTGGAAGCAAACGGCTTTTACGCAGATTTATATAATAGTCAATTTTCTAGCAAATATGTCGAAGAAAGTGCTTAATTGTGCATATTTGAATATGTTTAAAAAGGCTGAAATTAATCAGCCTTTTTTGTTTCATTTATAATGATTTGCATTATTTTTTTATTCGCGTTTTGTTGCGAAGATTGTTTCATTGATGTAATCAATTTATCCTTGTTTTGATTGAGCGATTCAAGAGAAGAAATCAAATTTTGCGTTGTTAAATCTTCTTGATATAACACTTTCGCATAGTTTTTTTCAGCAAAATATTTTGCATTTTGAAGTTGGTCGCCACGGCTTTCCGCTTTAGGTAAAGGGATTATAAGCATTGGCTTTTGCAAGGCTAATAGTTCAAATAACGCGTTTGCTCCGCCTCTTGTTACAACTAAATCGGCCATATCAAAGAAATCTTCGATGTTATTAGCATATTCTTGCTGATAGTAATTTGTTATGTTTTGTTGCTGTTTAATTTTTTTGCCTTTTCCTGTTAAATGTATCACATTAAAGCGCTTTGTTAACTCTTCAAGTGAATTTTCAACTGCAAGATTGATTGCTTTTGCGCCCAAACTGCCGCCAAAAAACAGTACATTTTGCTTGCTGTTATTAAATTTGACTTTTAAATTATTTTTATCTCCATTTAACACTTTTTCTCTGATGGGTGAGCCTGCAAAGACGCATTTTTCTTTGCTTTTTGCTGTGTTTTCAAAAGTCGTCAACATTTTGTTAGAATATCGATAAATAATTTTATTTGCTAATCCCATTGTCATATCTGACTCGTGGCTTACAACTGGAATGCCAAGTTGTTTAGCTGCAATAACAGAAGGCAATGAAACATATCCGCCCTTTGAAAATACAACATTTGGTTGTAATTTTTTAAGGACTTTTTTTGCTTGTTTAACAGACTTAATAAGTTTAAATGGAATACAAAAATTTTTTAAATTTAGACTTCTTATCAACTTGACAGCATCTATTTCATAGAAATCTACATCTTTTTCTGAGCCGATGATTTGTTTTTCCATGCCTGATGAGCCTATGTAGGCGATTTTGTCAAAATGTTTTTTTGCCTCTGGGAAAAGCGCCACATTTGGCATGATATGACCGGCGGTGCCACCACCTGTGAATACTATTGTTTTCATATTTGTAGTTTGTGCGACTTTTATTGAATGTATACTATAATTTTTTGTCATTTTAAACGACCCAATGAATCAATTTTAGGCAAACTTTCTTTTTTGCTATTTGATTGTATTTTTGAATTATTTTTGGTGTTAAATAACGAAAGGACAGAGGCTAAATTTTCGTTAATTCCCATTTTTTTGCCAATGGGTGAAGATAGCAGTGAAGGAATGTCCATTTTTTTGGACTTAAATATGCTAAGTAATTGCAACAAAGTGCTTAAATTTGCATTTTGCGAATTATTAACTTGCTCGTTGTTATAGTTTTGTTTGGTTATATTTGAATTTTCATTTTCTGGATAAAGCGCTATTTTGGCATTGTTAAAATTCTCAGTTTTGTTTCCGAAAAACTCCTGAGATTTGTCGTTATTAAAATTAAATAAATTATTGATGTTCAACTTTGCACCTTTCTAACAATAAATATATATGCAGCATATAATAATTTAGTTAAAAAGGAGTTTGTATGGCAAAAAATTTGTATGATTTTGCAGAAGAAAATAGTCAAGCAAAAGTTGACGCATTCAATCAAACAACATCTAAAAATAATGTTGATGAAGCGTTTATAAAAAATAAAGTTCAAGAATATTCTTCTATGAATCAAGGTGATATGATGCAAGAGCTTTTCAGTGAAGTTCAAGCTTCAAAAAACAATGGAACTTTTGATTTTGACAAGATATCTTCTTCTGTCGAAATGGTCAAAGATTATCTTACGCCAGAGCAGCAAAGCACACTTCAAAATTTATTGAATAGAATTAAATAGCGAGGTCGAAGTGAAAAATTTTAGCAAGTTGGATAAAGATTTATTTTCAGTTATGGCTTTGTCTGAAAATATGAAAATTAATTGCATTGTTTATGTTGAAAGCCTAATTTCCGCCAAAAGATATTTTAAAAGCAAACAAAATATTGTTGCAGAATTTCCATTTATAAAAGCAGTGGCAATGGAAATTAAAAAAGACGAAATTTTAGATTTATGCAGCAGGAATTGGGTCAAATTTATCACCAAGCAATCAAGCGTAATGGCGCTTATGAATGTTGCTAGAAAAGTGCTAAATATTGATGAAACTTTGACTGGAGATGGAATCACAATTTGCTATATTGACACTGGAATTAAGCCTCACGGAGATTTTACAATTTGCAAAAATAGAATAATAAAATTTATCGATTTATTTAATAACAAACAAAAGCCTTATGACGACAATGGACACGGAACTTTTGTTGCAGGTGTGGGAAGTGGAAATGGCTGTTTGAGCGGAGGCAAATATAAGGGAATTGCTCCAAAGAGCAATATAATTTCCATCAAAGCACTCAATAGTGCTGGAGAGGCAAGCGCAATAGTGATATTAGAAGCGATGCAATGGGTTTATGACAATTATAAAAAATATAACATAAAAGTGGTCTGTATGAGTTTTGGAAGTGAACCTTTAGGAATAAATGACCCAATTATGAAAGGGGCAGAAGCGCTTTGGGAAAGGGGTATTGTCGTTGTTGCGGCAGCAGGAAATAGTGGCCCAGAATATCAGACAATCAAATCGCCAGGAACAAGTTCCAAAATAATCACTGTTGGCGGAATGAATGATAATAGATTGGATAATGATGAAATCAATCCTAACTTCTTTGAAATTGCAAATTTTTCATCGCGTGGGCCAGCGCTTAGGCGATACAAGCCAGACCTAATTGCCCCAGCAGTAAACATCAACTCTTGCAGCATAGAGCCAAAGCAAAATTACACTTCACTGAGCGGAACGAGCGTAGCAACGCCTATGATAGCGGGAATGTGTGCGCTATTGTATGAAAAAAATTCTTCGTTAAGTCCAGATATGATAAAATATAAATTGCTTGCTAGTTGTAAGTCGTTAACTTTCAATAGAAACTTAGAAGGCAATGGCTTGCCAGATTTGAGCAAAATTAGAGTTTAATCAATCACTCATTTTGAGTGATTTTTTATTTATGTGTTTTAGATATTAAAAATCACTTTGGAGTTTTGTCGATTTTTGCGTAAAAAATAAAATTTGCTTTACTTATTATTTCTTTTATGTTAATATCTATATGTATTTTAAGGAGATGTATTATGGTAGACCAAAAAAAATGTATTGCTTGTGGCGCTTGTATAGAAATATGCCCAGTTGGAGCGATTAGTTGGGATAAAAATGGGAAATCATTTATTGATGTTAAAAAATGCATTAAATGCCATTCTTGCGAAAGCATTTGCCCAGTTGAAGCAATAACTATTGAAGATTAATTTAAGGAAGAAATATGGAAAATAATTCAAAAAGAGCAATAATTGAATTTAGTGAAAATAAAATTAGTTTGGTTATTTTGGAAACAAAAGAACCTTGCTTTTATAATGTAATCGACACATATTCAGACAACATTGCTTTGGCACAAGAAATAATCGATGAAAATTTAATTAGGCCTGTCGTTATCAAAGATGTTATGAGGGTTTTAAAATCTTATAGAAAAATTTGCGACAATTTAGGCATAGTAAACATAATAGCCTTTGCGCCTAATTATTTTTCTAAAGCAAGAAATATCAAAAGCTTGACTGAAGAAATATATAACACTTGCGGCTTTGCAATCAATATTTTAACTCCAGAAGAACAAATGAAAAGTTTGTTTTGTGGGGCAGTAAATTGCACAGATTTAACAAAAGGCGTTTTCTTGCACATAGGTGAATATGAAACATATATTGTTCAATTTAACAGAAGGAACATTTTAAATTCTGTTTCTTTGCCTTATGGGACATATCCACTTGCTAAAATGCAAGAACTTGGCGAAACTGAAAATGTAAAAAAATATTTGGAAAGTTTTGATAAAGAAATCAAAAATATTGCTTTTATTAATGAAAAAGACCCTGAAACACAATATTTAACAAACGGCGTTTTGTTTTTGAATGTTGGCGTGCTTGCTAGAAAGGCAACAAGATATCCTCTTGACCTTGCAAATAACTATGTTGTAACAAAAGAAACTTTTGACAATGTTTACAATCTTGTTTCTAACTTAGATTTAGACAAAACTAAAAAATTGAAAGGCATTTCAGAGGTCGGGGCAGACAAGTTTGTTGCTGGTCTTTCACTAGCAAATGTGTTTATGAACAATCAAGAAGTCGCTCAATTTTCAATTAGCGAAGAAGGTTTGAGAGAAGGTTATTTGAATTACTATGTGATGCCAGAAGTTTTTGATAGACCTTTAAGTGAAATGTTTTCATATAGTTTGGAAAACATAAATGCATTTTTTAAGGTTCCAAATTCAAACAATGAAAAAGTTTATGAGCTTGCAATAAATGTCTTTAAGCAATTAAAGGTTATTCATAAATTGCCAAGAAGTTACATTAAGCCTCTTAGAATTGCAGCATATATGTATGATTGCGGCAAAAGGATAAGTTATAACAATTATGTTAAAAACTCATTCCATATCATATTAAATTCAAAAATTAAAGGTGTTTCACAAAAGGATTTGCTGCTTGCAGCCTTTGCTTGTACATTCCAAGAGTTAGACAACTTTAATTTAACAGAATGGGTTAAATATTCAACTATTGTTACAGAAGATGATTTAGACGCAATTAAAAAGATTGGAATTATTATCAAATTAGCATCAGCACTAGATGCAACAAAATCATCAGTTATCCAAGATTTGTCTTGCGATATTTTAGGCGATTCAATAATAATGAAAACTATTGTTGAAAAAGACGCAAGTTTTGAAATAGCTGAAGCAATGAAAGTAAATTCAAGTTTTAAAAAAGTCTTCGTTAAATTTATTGAAGTAATTTAGGAGAACTATGAAAAAGTGTAGAAGATTAAGTTTAGTTTTGTGTTGTATGTTAATGGTCTGCGTCTTTGCTTTTGCAGGTTGCGCATCTTTGAATATTGGCAATTTTAATCTTAAACCTTACACTGGCGGACAAACTCAAAATGAAGAATTAGTTATTGATACAGAAGGGCTTTCTTTGCAAGAAAAGAAAACAAAAATTGCAGAAGAATATATTTCTATATCATTCACTGTTTTAATTGCTAAAAAAATTGAAACTGTTGTTTATTCATCTCTTGGGGTTGAAAAATCACGAGATGTAAGCGAATCATTTTCTTCATTTGGCAGTGGAACAATCGTTCATAAAGGCGGATATATCTTAACAAATTATCACGTAATCAATTCAGCATTAAGCGAACCATCAACTGTAAATTCAACTAATTCAACAACAAAAGAAATAACCAAAACAACAACTTCCTATGTTGTTTATGTTTCACAAGATGGTGGAGAAACAAATTATGAAGCAACAATTCTTTGGAGCGCATATAACTTCGATTTAGCTATCATTGTATGTGAACATTTTGCTGATTTAAGTGCAGCTCCTATGAAAGATAGGTCAGTTTATTGCACTTCAGAAGACAGAATTAAAGTTTTGGAAGAGATAATTACAGTTGGAACACAATATAATCAAGAAAATTATGGCTCAGCAACAACTGGCACAATTTCTTCAAGCGTAGTTAGGTCAGTTTATGGTTCAGATTTGCAACTCAATTATGAATATCTAATTCAACACGATGCTGCAATCAATCACGGAAATAGTGGCGGCGCGCTTGTAGATATGGACGGTAACTTAATTGGCGTCAACACACTTGGAGTTGACAGTGCAAATTCTTTGTTCTATGCAGTTTCAATCTATCCAGTGATATTAATTTTGCCAACAGTCGTAAAAAATTGGGAAAATAAAGCGCAAGCAACAACTGATGTCACGGTTGGCTTGTCTGCGATAGATAAATTGATGGTTAAAAATGCACCAAGCAGTATGATTGAATCAGGATACGAAAATTATTCAGAAGATGGAATCATCGTAACAAAAGTTGACACAACTTGCATCATATCTGGAATCAAGGTTAAAGACATTATAAAAGAAATCAAATTCGTAAACGGTTCAGAAGTTGAAACTTTCACGATTAATAATACTTATGACTTTTTGTATGCAAGATTGCGTTTGCACGAATATAAATATGCAACAGTAGTTGTTGAAAGAAACGGCATAAATATTGAATTAACTTTAACACAAGGATAAATATGAAATATACATTAGCGATAGAATTTGGCGGCGTTTATACAAGCATATATAGGAAAGAAGAAGGTTTGGTATTAAAAGAGCCTTCTCTCATTTGTGCTAAACAAGAAGGCGACGAATATGTCATATTAGCGATGGGCAACGAAGCAAAAAAGATGCAAGGCAAAACTGACGATAAAACATATATCTTTAGCCCATTCGGCGAAGGCAAAATAAAAGCCCCTGAATACGCCGTTGAACTTTTGAATTATTTTTTAAAGAAAATTGAAGCAAAAAGGCTTATTAAAGAGAATGCAGTATTTTGCGTAAGCACTTCTTTAAGCATTGAAGAAAGAAAAAAATATATTGAAATTTTTTCAAAATGCAAGTTGGGCAAAATTTTAATCGTTCCAAGCATAGTATGCGCCGCAGAAATGAGCGGGATAGAACTTAACACTGCAAGAACAGTTTGCGCGGTTCACATTGGTGGAACAACAACTGAAATTGCCTTGATTAATATGAATCAAATAATAAAAGGCGCCACATTGCAATTAGGCGGAAGAAGTTTAGATGTTAATATTGCTAATATGGTTGCCGATAAATATGAAACTATTATAAGTATCGCATCAGCCCAAAAATTAAAGGAAGAAATCGCTTCACTTTATGAAAATGACACACAAAGTTTTGAAGTGCTTGGCGCAGATGAAACAACTGGCAAGCCAAAAAGGGCAATAATAACAAGCGCAGATGTTAAAAGCGTCCTTGTCCCATTCATAGAGCAGGTTGTGCTTGCTATTGAAACTAGTATCAACACTTGTGCACCAGAAATCGCAGCAGATATAATTTCCAACGGCATATTTATAAGTGGTGGCGTTTCCAAAATTGCTGGCATAGAAAAATATTTGAGAAAAGCATTGGATATTGATGTTAAAATAATTGAAGAAAACGAAAATGCTGTCATATTGGGTGCTGGCAGATTGCTTTCAAGTTCTCAAAATTTACAAGAAATTGCAAATAAATTTTAATTAAAAATCACCGCTAAGTTAACCCGCGGTGTTTTTTATTTGAATATAAAAAATCGAGCCCAAAGCTCGACAATTTGAATTTCAAGCGGTGGTGCTACCGCGGATATAATCGTCGGATTTCTTTATCTGCCAGCTACTAATACCACGCACTTGCTTAAATCCTATTTCCTTCGAAGTAATCTCTTCGCACGAGAGTACCGACCGAAATTGCAAAGCATATTTCGCGTTTGGTCGGTGAAGAAGAAATTGCGAGCATAAAAGCGCTGCATTTTTTGGCAACAAAAAATCGAGCAAAACGCTCGACAATTTCTGACTGGTGCCGAAGGAGGGACTCGAACCCTCATGAGGTTGCCCTCGGCGGATTTTGAGTCCGCTCCGTCTACCATTCCAGCACTTCGGCAAGTGCAACTGCGATTATATTATCATACTTTTTTATAAATTGCAATAAAAATTAATTAGAATTTTTATTTTTTTCTTCGATTTTTTGTTCTAATTGCTTTAAAAATTCAATACTGTCATTAATGTTTTTTACATATGGCAAGACGTCTTTTACTAGAGATTTTTCATTTACTTCCCACACCTCAAACATTTGGCAAGTTGGTCTTTCACAACTATAAAATGGGAATAATTTACATTCTCCGCATTGAGCTTCAACCAATTTGCAATCAACATATTTATAATATTGTCTAAAATGTTTACATACATGACAAACACAATATTCCATTTCTTTTCTCCTAATTTACAAAAAGTTTACTAGAAGTTTTCCTCTAAGTCAAGTTTTTTAGAGGATTTCTTCTAAAAATAATATTTTAGAAATAATCTTCTAAAATATTTATATGAAAGAAATTATATCAAACAAAATTAAGCAATTAAGAATGGAAAGGAACTTAAGTCAGCAAGAAGTTTCAAATGCTATTTGTGTATCGCAAAGGACTGTAAGTTCTTGGGAAAGTGGAGAAAATGAGCCAAAGGCAAGTTACATTGTTAAACTTGCAAAATTTTATGATGTTAGTGCAGATTATTTGCTGGGATTGGAAGAATAAAAATAAGTTGATTTTTTAATTAAAAATCTATCTTGCATAGCAAAATTAATAATTTCGCTTAAAACAGAGTATAAAAGTTTCTTGCACGCAAAGGGTAAAAATGGCACAATGTCAACAGAAATAGGTGCAAAATGGAAAAAATTTGTGAAAATTTAAAAAGATTGAGAATTGAAAAAGGTTTTACTCAGCAACAAATTGCTGAATTGTTAAAAATTGACAGGTCAAATTATGGCAAATATGAAAGAGGGAAATTAGAGCCTAGTTTAGAAATGGTCATTTGTTTGGCAAAATTTTATGATGTTAGTGCAGATTATTTATTGGGATTAGAAGAATAAAAATTTAAAAAATTTTTTAAAAAGTTGGCAAAAAAGTGTTGACTTTTTATTTTTTTTTGCATATAATAGTGCTAGCAGTCTGAAATAGAGAGTGCTAACAAAGTCGAAAAAGGTGAGATTGTGGAACTAAGTCAAAGGAAAAAAGATATTCTTTGTGCAGTGGTGGAAGATTATATCAAAGATGCCAGCCCAATCACTAGTGGTGGGGTAAAAGATAGGCATCTTAAAGATGTAAGTTCTGCTACGCTGAGAAACGAACTTAATGCTTTGGAAGCAATGGGATTTTTAAGGCAACTTCACACATCAAGCGGCAGGGTCCCAACATCGGAAGGATATAGATATTATGTATCATCGTTGTTGGCGGATTTAAAAGTTGATGAAAACAAGATTACAAATGTTCAAAAAATACTTGAACAAAGAACAAAATCTGTTTCTGAAATAGTGTCCGAACTTGCAAAGATTGTGTCAGAGGCGACAAATTATCCTGCAGTTGTTATGATGAACGGCTATGATAATTTGATACTCGAAGAAGTCAAAATTATTCCACTTATTGCTGATAATGCGCTTGTGCTTTTGAGAACGACTCACGGGATTATCAATAACAACTTGAATATAAAAGCAAGTCAAAAGGCGTGTGATGATGCTGGAGCAAATTTAACAAAAATGTTTGCAGGCAAAACTTTAAAGCAAATGATTGATGAATTTGACTCTTTTGAAAAAGCGTTTAAAGACCAACTTGATGAATACAAGAATATTGTTGATAACTTATTAGAGTCGATTAGGGAAGTTTTGCAGCACAAAAGTATGGCGGTTCGTTCAGCTGGTTCTATGAAACTTTTGGCAATGGGAAGTCAAGAAAACATCAAAAACGCTCAAAAAGTCTTTGGATTATTAGAAGATGAAGAAGAATTGACAGAGTTGTTTACTGGTGATGAAGCTGATATTTCCGTTGAGGTCAAAGGTGGAGATAGAGGCGAAGCGGGTTATTCGGTTGTGAAAGCACCAATAATTGTTGGCGGAAAGAATATTGGCTCGTTTGGCGTTGTTGGGCCACAAAGAATGGACTATTCACTTATTGCCTCTGCTATAAAATTTGTTGCTAGTGAAATTGAAAACTTGGACAAATTGATAGATAAGAATTAAGGAGATATGATGTCAAAGAAAAATAATAAAGTTGATGAAAAAGGAAAAAATGTAAATCAGGCAAACGCAACTGAGTGTGAAAATTGCAAATGTGAAAATAAAAAAGAGCAATGTTGTGAAGCTGAAAAATGTGAAGACAAAAGCAATGAATATTTGCAAATGGCACAAAGGTTGCAAGCAGAATTTGACAATTATAGAAAGCGTTCAGCAGACATTGTAAAAAACGCTCGCATTGATGGAATAGTTGAAGCAGTTACAAAGATGTTGCCAGCTATTGATTCGATTGAAAAAGCGAAAGCGATGATTACAGATGAAAAAGTGTTGCAAGGCGTTGAAATGATTGAAAAAGATTTAAAACAATCATTAAAAAATTTGCATATTGAGGAAATTGATGTGCTTAACAAGCCACTTGACCCAAATGTTGCAAATGTAATTGCAGTAACAAATGATAATTCGCTCGATGATGGAGTTGTAACTCAAGTTTATCAAGCAGGTTATAAATTAAACGATAGAGTTTTACGCTACGCCCAGGTAGTTGTAAACAAAAAAAATTAGGAGGTATTATTATGGGAAAAATTATAGGTATCGATTTAGGAACAACAAACTCTTGTGTTGCAGTTATGGAAGGTGGTAAGCCAACAGTTATAGCAAATGCAGAAGGAGGAAGAACAACACCATCTGTTGTTGCTATTAATAAAGACGGTGAAAGGCTTGTTGGACAAGTCGCAAAAAGACAAGCTGTTGCAAATCACGAAAACACTGTAACATCAATTAAAAGACAAATGGGAACAGACCATAAAGTTAAATTAGGCGGAAAGGAATACACAGCACCTGAAATTTCAGCAATGATTTTATCAAAATTGAAAGCAGACGCTGAAAGTTATTTGGGCAGCCCAGTAACCCAAGCAGTTATCACTGTTCCTGCTTACTTTAATGATAGTCAAAGACAAGCAACAAAAGACGCTGGTAAAATTGCAGGTCTTGAAGTTTTAAGAATTATCAACGAACCTACTGCAGCATCTCTTGCTTATGGACTTGATAAAGGCGAAAATAACAATCAAAAGATTCTTGTTTATGACCTTGGTGGTGGAACATTCGATGTTTCAATTCTTGAAATTGGTGATGGCGTATTTGAAGTTTTGTCAACTAATGGTGATACAAGACTTGGCGGCGATGACTTCGACCAAAGAATTATTGATTTGTTAGTTGAAGAATTCAAGAAAGCTGAAAACATTGATTTGTCTAAAGACAAACTTGCAATGCAAAGGCTTAAAGAAGCAGCAGAAAAAGCAAAAATTGATTTGTCAGCATCAACAAAAACTACAATCAGTTTGCCATTCATTACTGCTGATGCTAATGGTCCAAAACACTTGGAATATGACCTTACAAGAGCAAAATTTGATAATATGACAGAAGATTTAGTTGCTAAAACTATTGAATGCACGAAACGCGCTCTTGCTGATGCTAAACTTACAAATGCAGATATCAACAAAGTTATTTTAGTTGGCGGCTCAACAAGAATTCCAGCTGTTTATGAAGCAGTTAAGAATTATACTGGAAAAGAACCTTACAAAGGCATTAACCCAGATGAATGCGTTGCTATTGGTGCAGCAATTCAAGCAGGTGTTTTAGGCGGAGAAGTTAAAGATGTCCTTCTTCTTGATGTTACTCCACTTTCACTTGGAATCGAAACACTTGGTGGAGTATTTACAAAATTAATTGAAAGGAACACAACAATCCCAACAAGAAAATCTCAAATTTTCTCAACCGCTGTTGATAATCAACCAGGCGTTGACATTCACGTTTTACAAGGTGAGAGAGAATTTGCTGCTCAAAACAAAACACTTGGTCGCTTCCAATTAACAGATATTCCACCAGCACCTCGTGGTGTTCCTCAAATTGAAGTTACATTTGATATCGATGCTAACGGCATTGTAAATGTTTCTGCAAAAGATTTGGGAACAAATAAAGAACAAAAAATTACAATTACAGCATCTTCTAATTTAACTGAAGCGGAAATCGACAAAGCGATTAAAGAAGCAGAAGCTCACGCAGAAGAAGATAAGAAGAGAAAGGAATTTGTTGATACAAAAAATCAAGCAGACCAAATGGTTTATCAACTTGAAAAAATGTTGAAAGAAAATGGCGATAAACTTTCAGAAGAAGACAAGAAAAAACTTGAAGAAGCCATTGAAAAAGCAAAGAAAGATTTTGAAACAACAGATTTAGATGCTCTTAAAAAAGCGTTAGAAGAATTGACAAATGTTTCAAATGAAGTTTTCACAAAGATGTATCAAAATGCTCAAGCAAGTGCGCAAGCAAACGCTAATGCATCAAATGCTGATAACAAAAACAACAATAACGACAATCCAGACGAAATAATTGTTGATTAATAGTAAAATTGAAAAATATAATGTAAATATAAGTGCTTATGCACTTGTATTTGCGTTATATAGTGCTGATATGCACATTTTAAAAGGTTTAATATGGCAAATAAAGATTATTATGATATTTTAGGAGTAGATAAAAAGGCGAGCGCAGATGAAATCAAATCTGCATATCGTAAACTTGCAAAAAAATATCACCCAGATCTCAATAAGGACAATAAAGACGCGGCAGAAAAGTTTAAGGAAGTCAATGAAGCGTATGAAGTTTTAGGTGACGAAAAAAAGCGTGCTAATTATGACCAATTTGGCAATGCAGAAGGTCAACCTAACTTTGGAGATTTCTTTGGTGGCAACGGCGGCAGTTATTCAAGCAGTGGCTTTGGCGGCTTTGGTGATATTTTCAGCGATATTTTCTCTGCTTTTGGTGGTGGAAAGGCAAGCAGTCGTGTTGAGCAAGGTGAAGATATTGATGTTGCAATCAACTTAACTTTTGAAGAAGCGGCTTTTGGCGTTACAAAAGAAATTGTCATTCCAAAAATTGAAAGCTGTGCCGATTGTTCTGGAACCGGTGCAAAGAATGGCAAGGAATACACAACTTGTTCAACTTGTAAGGGCAGCGGCAGAGTTAGATACACTCAAAACACTCTCTTTGGAACAACAATTCAAGAAGGTGTTTGCAAAGATTGCAACGGCACTGGAAAGATTATCAAAGAAAAATGTTCAACTTGCGGCGGAAAAGGATATAAAAAGGTTCAAAAAACGATTAGAGTTAAAGTCCCTGCTGGAATTGATAATGGACAAACAATCACTATGCGCGGCGAAGGCAATGCACCTGTAAGAAAGGGTGTAAACGGAGATTTGCACATCTATGTTCGCGTTATGCCACATAAAATTCTAGTTAGAAACGGCTTTGATTTGCAACTTGAAGTTAATATTCCATACACTCTTGCGCTTCTTGGTGGCAAAATTCAAATTCCAACCTTAAACGGAATGTATGACCTTGAAATAAAAGAGTGCACTAATAGTGGAACAGTTATGAGATTGAAAAATAAAGGCATTAAGATGCTCAATCGTGATGCTTATGGCGATTTGCTTGTTACAATCAAAACTGAACCGCCAAAAAATTTGGACAAAAAGACAAAGGAATTATTAAAGCAAATTGCTGAAAATAATTCAATTAACAATTATCCAAAATACAAAAATTATTTAGATAAAATTAAATAAAAATTCACGGGAGTTATCCCGTGATTTTTTAATTGCAAAAATCTATTTGATTGTTTTGTGATAGATACTTAGTAAAGACAAGATATTCTCCATCAAAGTTGCAAGATGAAAAGCCGCAAGTTGAAAATAATTTTTTAGAAATATGATTCATTGGCAAAGTTGATGCTTTGATTTCTTTATAAGTTTTATTTAGATTAAAAATTTTATCGCCATTATTAATCAAATCTTTAACTGCTTGTTTGCCAACACCTTTGTATCTAAATTGTGGATTGACAATGATATTATATAAATTTAAAACTTCGCCAGAATGTTCAACGCCAAACATAAGTGCAACTGCGGGCTGATTATTGATATAGCCAACAACATTTCTGAATTGACCGTTTTTCATATTTTTTAAGCAAGAAGAAATATCTTCAGCTGTTTCTTGCCAATTTTTGCTTTGCATACACAAATTTTGCCTGTCTGCTTCAGACAGCCAAGATTCCACTTCATTTTGAGATTTTTTATCGATGTTTTTCCAATTAATATCTGTCTCTTATACACATCTCCGAGCCCACGAGACTAGGCATGATCT
>ERZ1026977.312-NODE-312-length-25123-cov-7.676799_pt1 | contig 25123 bp, 17 predicted proteins | sample MGYA00519292_ERZ1026977 | MGnify/ENA primary metagenome ERZ1026977 (study PRJEB26926, sample SAMN06164410) | human gut metagenome | biome: ENVO:00009003; feature: ENVO:2100002; material: ENVO:00002003 | host: Homo sapiens | place: USA | collected 2012 ... | reverse complement strand
CAAACCCGTTATTGCTCTGCTGGCTGGTAGCCGCAAGCAGGAAATCAAGGACAATCTGCCCGACATGCTTCGTGCGGCAGCTTCTTTTCCCGATTATCAACTGGTGCTGGCCGGTGCTCCGGGTATTTCCCCCGAGTATTACAAACGTTATGTGGGTGGGGTGGACGTGAAGATTATCTTCAACAAGACATTCCCTTTGTTGAGGCAGGCAGAGGCTGCACTGGTCACTTCGGGGACGGCAACGCTGGAAACAGCTCTGTTTCGTGTGCCGCAAGCGGTATGTTACCATACTCCGATAGGGAAGGTTATCGCTTTCCTGAAACGGCATATACTGAAAGTGAAGTACATTTCCCTGGTTAATCTCATAGCCAACCGGGAGGTGGTGAAAGAGCTGGTTGCAGGTACCATGACGGTAGAGCAGGTACGCTCGGAGCTGAACCGCATTTTGTACGATAAGGAATACCGCCGTCAGATGCTCGAGGGATATGAGTATATGGCATCCTGTCTGGGAGAGGCAGGGGCACCCAAACATGCTGCCCGCGAGATGGTGGCATTACTGAGGAGGAGGGAAGAATAATCGAAAAATTAAGAATTTGTTAAAATGGGAAAAGCCGGTGCAGTAAATGCCCGGCTTTTGTATTTTCTATACAGAAACAAATGAAAAGGACTTTGATTATGAAAAAGCTACATTGGTTATTTATGGCAATATGTTTGGCAGTGATGCCCGCTTTGCAATCATGTGATGATAACGACGGATATTCTTTGGGTGATTTTACCCCGCCTTTGTGGGCCACTGTGCGTGTTACGGGAAATGCCTTTTATTTAAACTGCGATGTTTGGGGGACGCTCTGGCCGGTGAATACGGACATAGGGTGGTATGATGCCGTGGATGGGCAGCGTGTGATTACCGTGTTCAATCCTTTGTGGGACGACTATGCAGGATATGATCATGCTGTGAAGCTGCTGCGTCTGCAGAACGTTTTGACGAAAGAGGTGGAGACGCTGACTCCCGAAACCGAAGAGGAATTCGGTAATGACCCCGTGCGTATATATAAAGGTGATATTACCATCAGTGGTGGCTATATGAACATTTTTTTCATGCAGAACCTGCCATCTTCGACTGATAATAAACACCGTATCAGCCTGGTGCGTCCGCAAGAAGATGATACTTTGTATGGCGAAGATGGATACGTCCATTTGGAACTCCGCTATAACGACTATGATGACCTGACGGGACGTCGTAGTCCTGGTGCTGTCTCCTATAACTTGAACAGTCTGGACATCCCCTCTGAAACCAAAGGCATCAAGTTGAAACTCAATTCAGAAGAGAATGGAGAGGTGGAAGTAACCTTTGATTTGAAAACTGCGGGGAGTAATGAAAAGCTGACTACTAATGTGGATTTGTCCAATATGCAGTTGAAGTAAGAAAGAGTTTGCGAGAGTATATAGTTAGAAAGAGCACCCGTGATTTTGATGTCATTCATCTTGCCCGGGTGCTCTTTTTATATCTGTTTTATGTAAGTTTGGTCATGTGAGCCGTCGTTAGAACATCGTCAAGGCATATAGATAAACAACTGCTGCAGGAATTGCCATCAGGGCACTGTCGAAACGGTCGAGCATCCCTCCATGCCCCGGCAGAATGTTACCGGAATCCTTGATGCCCAATTGGCGTTTCATGAGTGATTCGGTCAGATCGCCCCAAGTGCCGAAAATGACGACAACGATTGCCAGACCTACCCATTGCCATCCTGGCATAAAAGGAAAGAAATGTGCAAAGCCAAGAGAGGAAGCGATGGAGAATATTCCGCCGCCGATGCTGCCCTCCCAGGATTTTTTAGGTGAGATGCGTTCGAACAGACGGTGTTTGCCTATCAGCGAACCTACGCAATAGGCACCTGTATCGCTCAGCCAGATAAAAACGAAAATGGAAAGCGGTAGAATAGGGTTGTAGGTCACACTGCCCGTTTCCGGGGAATTCTGAAAAGCAAGTACGTTCAGCAGGGCAAAGGGGAGTGCCACGTACAATTGGCTTAGCATGGAGTAGGCCCAGTTACCCGTCGGATTCTTTTTCTTGAGGTAAAGTTCCGTAATCATCATGTAGAGCAATAGTCCCAAATAAGGAAGGAATACCCGTGCTCCTACAGACTGCTGGGTACAGAAACTCATCAATGCAAGGAAAAGGTAGGCTCCTCCCAATGCAGTGATGGTCTTGTTTATGCTTACTTCGCTGCTCTTGCTGACTAATTGGGCAAACTCATGTACGCTCAGTACGCTGATAATGGTGAACAGTATACCGAACGAAAGGGGGCTGTAAAGAATACAGCCCACCAATACTATGACGAATAACACGCCGGTAACGGCACGTTGGATAAAGTTATTTTTCATGCTTTTCTTCTTCCTTAACTTCCTTTTCTGCTTCTATGGCTTTTTGCTCTTCTTCTTGCTCCGCTTTTTTCAGCTCGGCAGCAGTCTTGTTTGCACTGATTTCCTCCGAACGGGAAGCCCATGGACGTTTCCCAAAGATGTGTTCAACGTCTTCGGCAAAGATTACTTCTTTGTCAATCAGCAGTTGTGCCAGCCGGTTGTGTCCTTCTTGGTTTTCGGACAATATTTTCTTGGCACGTTCGTACTGTTCGTTGACCATCTGCTTCACTTCTTCGTCAATCAGTTCCGCAGTCTTTTCGCTATACGGGCGGTTGAAGGAATATTCCTCATTATTATAGTAGCAGAGGTTGGGGAGTTTTTCGCTCATACCCAGATAGGCAATCATACCGTACGCCTGCTTGGTCACGCGTTCCAAGTCATTCATGGCTCCGGTGGATATTCTACCTAAGAATAGGTCTTCGGCGGCACGTCCTCCCAAGGTGGCACACATCTCATCGAGCATCTGTTCCTTGGTGGTGATTTGCCGTTCTTCCGGCAGATACCAAGCCGCGCCCAAAGCACGTCCACGGGGTACAATGGTTACTTTAATCAGTGGATTGGCGTATTCCAGTAACCAGGAGATACTGGCATGGCCGGCTTCGTGTATGGCAATGGAACGGCGTTCGGCCTCGGTAGTGATTTTGGTTTTCTTTTCCAACCCACCCACAATACGGTCTACGGCGTCCAGAAAGTCTTGCTTTCCGACAAACTTTTTGCCGTGGCGGGCAGCTATCAAAGCTGCTTCGTTACATACATTGGCAATGTCTGCCCCCGAGAATCCGGGAGTCTGGCGTGCCAGAAGGTCTACATCCACACTATTGTCTATCTTGATGGGGCGCAGGTGTACACCGAATACTTCCTTACGCTCATTAAGGTCGGGTAGGTCTACATGTATCTGGCGGTCAAAACGTCCGGCGCGCAGCAATGCCTTATCCAAAACGTCCACACGGTTGGTGGCGGCTAAGATGATAACACCACTATTGGAGCCGAAACCGTCCATCTCGGTCAGTAACTGGTTCAATGTGTTCTCGCGCTCGTCGTTGCCACCCATAGCGGCTGCTTTGGCACGGGCACGCCCTACAGCGTCAATCTCGTCGATGAACACGATACAAGGCGCTTTTTCCTTTGCTTGGCGGAACAAATCGCGGACACGGGAAGCTCCCACGCCGACAAACATTTCCACAAAGTCGGAACCTGCCAAAGAGAAGAAAGGTACGTTGGCTTCTCCGGCCACGGCCTTTGCAAGCAGGGTCTTTCCGGTTCCCGGAGGGCCTACCAGCAAGGCGCCCTTGGGTATCTTACCTCCCAAATCGGTATATTTCTGGGGCTCTTTCAAGAACTCGACAATTTCTTCTACCTCTTGCTTGGCTTCAGCAAGTCCTGCCACATCCTTGAATGTAATCTTGATGGGGGAACCTTTTTCAAACAATTGGGCCTTGGACTTTCCTACGCTGAAGATGCCTCCACCTCCGCCCATGCCTCCACCACCGCTCATGCGGCGGGACATGAAAATCCAGAAACCGATAAGGAATGCAAAGGGGAGAATCTGCCACAAAATGGCACCGAAGTAGTTCCGCTTTTTTTCGTAGTTAATGGAGCCGTCAAAGTGGGCGTCGTCTCTTTCCTTTTGCAGGAAATTACCTAGGCTCTCGCGTGAGGGGGCCTCGGTCGTAATAAGCGGATTCTTGCCTACGCGGCTGGAGTCCTGACGAAATACGTTTCCTACGTGCTGGGGTTTGACGTATGCTTCGACGGAATTGTCGTCGTAGCCGATGACTTTGCTTATATAACCGTCTCGTACATATTGCTGGAATTCATCATAAGAGATGTTTTTAGTTGCCGTACCACTTTTATTGGTCAGGTACAACCCCAGCAACATCATCGCTATAATCATATACAGCCAGTTCAGGTTGAACTTGGGCATATTCACTTTATTGGGTTTCTTGTTGGTATTATTGTCCATACGTTTTGATTAATCGAGGTCAGGAATTTGAGTTAATTTGGCGTCTGCCCATAGGTGCTCCAGATTGTAGAATTCCCTTGTTTCAGGCAGGAAGACATGCACCAATATGTCCGAGTAGTCCATAGCTACCCATTCGGCATTGCGCAGCCCGTCTACGGCAAAGGGCTTGGTATCGGCACCCTTGCGTGTGAAGTCCCTGATGGATTCTACAATGGCTGTCACTTGGCTGGGAGAGTTTCCTTGGCAGATGACGAAATAATTGCATATTGTATCGTCGATTTTTGTCAGATCTGCGATGACGATTTTTTTTCCTTTTTTATCTTGAATACCTTCTGTTATCTGTTGAATCAGTTTCTTCGTTTCGTTCATTATACATTATTATATTAAAACAGTTGACAAATATACGTTGATTTCTCATATCAAACACGCAAAAGAGGAAAACTCTTTCAATTTTTGATTTTTTTTAGTTATATAATCCTTTGGATTACGGTATCTTATCAGTTTTTTGCGAAAAAAATACTCGTTTTTGTTTTGATTTATAGAAATCTTTGTATCTTTGCAACCGCAAAACGGAAATAATAACAATTGGGCTATGGTGTAATGGTAACACTACAGATTCTGGTCCTGTCATTCCTGGTTCGAATCCAGGTAGCCCAACGAACTTACCTTATTTAAGTCAAAAAACCACTAAAATCGCAAGTTTTAGTGGTTTTTTTGTTGCTTTTCGACCATGTACGAAAATTTCAGTGTAGGTATTCGGTGGCAAATTCAGTGACAAGGCTTCTGTAAGCCGGAAATATTCTGTAAATTTGTAGCATTTCAACATTAAAGCAGAATTTTATGGCAAAAGAATTAGCACTGAAGTACGGCTGTAACCCTAACCAGAAGCCGGCTCGCATTTTCATGCAGGAGGGGGAGTTACCTATTGAGGTTTTGAATGGACGTCCGGGGTATATTAATTTTATGGATGCCTTGAATGGATGGCAGTTGGTAAAGGAACTGAAAGAGGCGACCGGTATGCCTGCTGCAACTTCATTCAAGCACGTCAGTCCGGCGGGTGCCGCCATCGGCTTGGAACTCAACGAGACAATGAAGAAGATTTATTTTGTGGATAATCTTCCGCTCTCTCCGCTTGCTTGCGCATATGTGCGTGCCCGCGGTGCCGACCGTATGTCTTCCTATGGTGACTTTATCGCTTTGAGTGATGTGTGCGACGAGGCTACTGCACGTTTTATTAACCGCGAGGTCTCGGATGGCGTTATTGCTCCGGGGTATACGGACGAAGCACTGGCTATCTTGAGGGAAAAGCGTAAAGGAACTTACAATGTGATTCAGATAAGTCCCGGCTATAAGCCTGCCCCGATTGAACATAAGGATGTCTTTGGTATCACGTTTGAGCAGGGACGTAATGAGATAAAGCTGAATGGAGATGAACTCTTTGCGAATATTCCTACTCGGAATAAGAATTTCCCGGAAGCAGCGAAACGTGATTTGATGATAGCCCTTATCACTTTGAAATATACGCAGTCGAATTCTGTATGCTATGTGAAGGACGGTCAGGCTATCGGTATTGGTGCCGGCCAGCAGAGCCGTATCCACTGTACTCGCTTGGCGGGCAACAAGGCCGACATTTGGTATTTACGCCAGCATCCGAAGGTGTTGAATTTGCCATGGGTAGAGAAAATCCGCCGTGCCGACCGTGATAATACGATTGATGTCTATATCAGTGAAGACCATGACGATGTGCTGGCTAACGGTGTTTGGCAGCAGTTCTTTACGGAGAAACCTGAAGTGCTGACCCGTGAAGAAAAACGGGCTTGGTTGGATACATTGAAAGGTGTTTCTTTGGGTTCGGATGCATTCTTCCCTTTTGGAGACAATATTGAGCGTGCCCATAAGAGTGGAGTAGATTACATTGCCCAAGCGGGTGGTTCTGTACGCGATGACCATGTGATTGAAACTTGCGATAAATATGGCATTGCCATGTCGTTCACGGGTATCCGTCTGTTCCATCATTGATAAGGGGTATAAAAGTAGGCCCGCCCCCACGGCTGCATAGCTGTAGGGGCGGGTTCCTTTTTTATTAAGTCTTATCTTGTTACGTTATCCTTGGTTTTTGATGTTCTCGTCCACCACTTTTATCTTTTCTTTCACAAGCTCGATGTCTGCTTTCAGCTTTTCCACCTTGCGGTTGATTTCTGTCAGCAGACTATTTCCCTTCTTGGAAGAAGTGGTCAGGAAGCCGAGATTGTTTTCATATGTCTGGAGCTCGTTCTTCATATTGTCGAAGGCACGTACCAGCTTCTCACGTTCCCGGTAAAGGGCTTGTGGACTACCTTCCTGAATGGAGCTGATAGTCGACTTGAAATTGCTTAGCTTCTTGTTGGAGGCACTGATGTTGAAGCGTTCAAACAATTTGTCTATCTGACTATGGTATTGCTTATAGATTCGGTCTTTCTCTTTGAAAGGTACATGTCCTACGCCGTTCCACTCTTTCATGAGGTCGCGTACCAATTGGGTAGCTCCCTCCGTATCCATTTGGTCATCAATAGCATTCAGTTTCTCGATGATGTTTTTTTTCTTTTCCAGATTTTCCTGCTCTACGCTGCGCTGTGAAGAAGTGGCTTTGTTCTTTTGTTCGAAGAAGTAGTCACAAGCGGAGATGAAACGTTTCCATACGGCATCCGAATATTTCTTTGCTACCGGACCGATGGTTTTCCATTCTTTCTGAAGTTTGGTCAGTTCATCGGCAGTTACTTTCCAGTCGGTACTGTCCTTAAGAGCTTCTGCTTTTTCGCACAAGGCACGCTTCTTTTCCAGGTTTTCGTTCATACCTTCCTTCAGGGTCTTGAAGAACTCTCCCTTTTTACGGAAGAACTCGTCGCACGCTTTGCGGAAACGTTCGAAAATCTTCACGTTCATTTTTTGCGGAGCGAAACCGATGGTCTTCCATTTGTTTTGAAGTGCGATGACTTCTTGCGTTTTGCTCTCCCAAGAAGCAAAGTTTGTCAGTTCTTTGTAGTCGATGGCTTCTATGATTTCGCAAATTACGGTCTTTTGGTCAAGATTGTGTTGTTCCACTTCCTTCAATGCTTCGAAATGTTGCTGGTGACGTCGATTTACGGTTGTAGAGGCAGCTTTGAAACGTGCCCAGATTTCGTCGCGTAGTTCCTTGGCTACCGGCCCTGTATCACGAAATTCTTGATGTAGCTTCTGTAACTGATGGAAAGCTGAAACTACATCCGCTTCATCTGCCAGCTTTTCGGCAGCTTCACAGAGATGTGTCTTGATTTCCAAATTCTTCTTGAAATCGTATTCGCGGAATTCATTGTTCAGTTTCAGAAGGTCATAGAATTTCTCAACATACAATTGGTAGTTTTTCCAAAGCTCGTTGACCTTAGCTTGCGGAACGAGTTTAACTTCATTCCATTGCTGCTGTAGTTTCTTGAACTCCGTATAGCTCTTGTTGGCGTCATCTGGAGATTCAACCAGCTCCTTCAGCTCTTCGATGATGGAAAGCTTTACCTGCAGGTTCATTTCCTTTTGCTTCTCCAGTTCGGCTGTGAGTGCACTTCTTTTTTCTTTGATGACGGACATGATATTCTTGAACTCTTCTTCCACACTGTCTGTTTGTGGAACAAAGTTCTCCGCGGCGCCTCCGTTTTCAATGAACAGTTTTCTGGCCGCATCCTGCTCAGCATTGTGCAGCTTGTAGAAAGATTGCTTCAAACCGTCTATTTCAGGTTTTGCCACGTTCTCCACGTCTGCAACCACCTCTTTGAGTTTGGCAAGTATTTCCTCTTTCGTGAGCTTCTGAACTGGCTCTACCGGCTTTTCCGAAACGATTTCTTCAGCGGGAGTTTCTGTTGTTGCCGGTTCAGAAACCTCTGCTGCCTTCTTTTCTTCTTCTAATTCCACCGGCTTTTCGGGGAGATTAGTGTCATGAGTGTCCGTCATTGTATTTACTTTTTTAGAAACGGGTTCCTCCCGTTCGGGTTACATTAGGCTACAAATTAATGAAATAAAATGATTACTTCATACAATTTGCCTTGATTTTTTTCTATTTTCTTGTTTTTATGACAGTAAGACAGTGATACCCATGTACAGCATCATGCCTATAATGTCATTGGTAATGGAGATAAACGGGCCGGTGGCAATGGCCGGGTCAACCTTCAGTTTCTCTAAAGTCATGGGGACTAGCGTTCCGAAGATGGAGGCGAACATGACGACTGCAAAGAGGCTGATGGAGACGGAATAAGTGACCGTAGCCGTAGCTCCGAACCGGATAAAATTATAGATGTATACCAGCAGGGAGATGATGGTGGCATTGATGACCGCCACTACTGCTTCCTTGGCTACCTGCTTGAAGGTGTCTTTGGCATCCAGTGAGCTGTTGGCAAGGCCTTGCACGATGATGGCAGACGACTGGGTTCCCACGTTTCCCCCCGTACCACCAATCAACGGAATATAAAGGGCCATTTCCGGATGGGCGGCGAAAGTCGTGTCGAAGTTACCCAATATCATGGAGTTGCCTATACCGCCTAACATACCGATAAGTAACCATGGAAGGCGGGCAGAAGTCTGGCGCATGACATTATCGTCCGTTTCTACATCTTGGGACAAACCGGATGCCAACTGGTAATCACGTTCCGACTGTTCGCGGACTTCGTCCATGACGTCGTCTACGGTAATCTGGCCTACCAGACGCCCGATACTGTCTACAACAGGAGCTGCCACCAAGTCATACTTTTCGATGATTTGTACCACTTCGTCAATGGGGGTATCTACATGGACGGAGATAGGATCTTTCCGCATCACATGCTTTACCTTGGAGACAGAAGGGGAAGTTATCATTTTCTTCAATGGGAATACCCCTTGCAGACGGTCTTCGTCGTCGATGACGTATACGTAGTAAATTTCATCCAGCTTTTCAGCTTGCAGGCGCATTTCCTTCAGGCACTCCGGCATACTCCAGTTTTCATTGACAGTCACCATTTCCGTACCCATCAAACCACCGGCAGTGTCTTCATCATATTTCAGCAGGTCAACGATGTCACCGGCTTGTTCTATATCTTCGATGTGCGAAAGTACTTCCTCCTGCTTGTCTTCATCAAGTTCGCGCATCAGGTCTACGGCATCGTCCGTGTCCATATAATCCACGAAACGCTTGGCAATGGTCTCCGAAGGAAGAAGTTCCAGGAATTCTTTCCGGATGTCTTCGTCCATTTCAACCAGTACGTCCGCTGCCGTTTCGTTGTCAAGGAGGCGGTAAACGAAGCGGGCTTCCTCCAAGCCGAGGTCATTACACAGTTCTGCAATATCTGCCGGGTGAAGGTCGGTCAAAAGTGTTTTGACGTTTTCCGCGTCTTTCTGTTCTATCAGGCTTTTGACTTTGTCTATGTATTCTTCGTCTATTTCCATGATTGTTCGTGTTTAATCACTAACCATTAATCATTAATCGTTCTCAATGCCTGTTCCACTTGGTTGGTCAGCTGAATAAATTCCTGTACGGACAGTTGTTCCGGGCGTTTATTAAATAATACGTCCTCCGTCAGTGGACAGTCTTTGCCGAGTATCGGTTTTATGGAGTTCCGTAGAGTCTTGCGTCGTTGGTTGAACGTGGTTTTCACTACTTGCTTGAACAATTTCTCGTCGCAGCCTAAATCGTGCGTTTCATTGCGCATCATGCAGATGACGGCACTTTTAACTTTTGGGGGCGGGTTGAAGACATGTTCGTGTACCGTAAACAAGTACTCCACTTTGTACCATGCTTGTATCAGTACACTTAGAATTCCGTATGTCTTGCTGCCCGGCCCGGCGGCTATGCGCTCGGCTACTTCCTTTTGTATCATACCCGTACAGCAGGGAATCAGATCCTTATATTCCAGCATTTTGAGGAATATCTGGCTGGAGATATTATAAGGATAGTTTCCCGTCAGCACAAAAGGTTGCCCGCCAAACAACCGTTGCAGGTTCATTTTGAGGAAGTCGTCCTCAATAATGTTGTCTTCCAGTTGCGGATAGGCTTCCCGTAGGTAGGCTACTGACTCGTAGTCCAGTTCTACTACTTTGACGTTGCGTTCTTTGGGCAGAAGAAACTGGGTCAGTACTCCCATTCCCGGACCAACTTCGAGGATGGGAATTTCGGGACAGACATCTACCGTGTCGGCAATGTCTTGTGCCACTTTCAGGTCTTTCAGGAAGTGTTGCCCGAGAAACTTTTTAGGTTTAACTACTCTCATGTATCAACTAAATCATTACTTTTGCTCCGTAAACGTAGGCTGTCGTGTGAACAACAACCTGTCTTTATACGGAGCAAAGGTAGTTCTTTTCAATGAAGAATGAAGAATGAAGAATGAAGAATTTGGGAATATCGTATGAATAAGCTGCTAAAAAAGACATTGAAAATCATCTTACCCATTTTATTAGGTGGTTTTATCCTCTATTGGGTATATCGTGATTTTGACTTTTCAAAGGCAGAAGAAGTTCTCCTTCATCAGACGAACTGGTGGTGGATGTTGTTGTCCTTGTTCTTCGGTGTGATGAGCCATGTGTTACGAGGCTGGCGTTGGAAGCAGACTTTGGAGCCACTGGATGCTCATCCCAAAACAAGCGATTGCGTCGATGCCATTTTCGTATCTTATGCCACCAATCTGGTACTGCCCCGTGTGGGAGAGGTTTCACGTTGTGGAGTACTTGCCAAATATGATAATGTTTCCTTTGCGAAGTCCTTGGGGACGGTGGTGACAGAGCGGTTGGTAGATACGCTTTGCATTCTGCTGATTACGGGGATTACTTTTTTGGTGCAGATGCCCGTTTTTTTCCGTTTTTTCGAGGAGACGGGCACCAAGATTCCTTCGCTGGTGCATCTTGTGACTTCCCCTTGGTTTTATGTGGCTTTTTTTTCTATTATTGGTGTTTTGGTACTTCTCTATTTTCTGTTGCGTATGCTTTCTTTTTTTGAAAAGGTAAAGGGAGTAGTCTTGAATATATGGGAAGGTGTGATGTCGCTTAAGAATGTGAAGAATGTGCCTTTGTTTGTTCTTTACACTTTACTTATTTGGCTATGCTATTTCTATCATTTCTATATAACTTTCTATTGCTTCCAGTTTACGGAGCACCTTAGTTTCCTTGCCGGGCTGGTGATGTTTGTCGGCGGAACGTTTGCAGTCATTGTTCCCACGCCCAACGGGGCAGGACCCTGGCACTTTGCTGTCATCACTATGATGATGCTTTATGGGGTAAATGCTACGGATGCGGGTATATTTGCTCTGATAGTGCATGGCATACAGACGTTGCTGGTGATAGTGTTAGGCATCTACGGGTCGTTGCACCTGGCATTGGCGAATAGGGCAAAGAAATAGACGTTTCTTGTGGTGGGTTCCTATATTGTCACTTCTTGTGTTAGAGGACAGAGACAGTACTTATAGAGAGTACTCCTTTAAAAGTACTGTAATACTTCTTTGCAAGTACTTCAGTACTTCCTTATAAGTACTGAAGCCTAAAGGTTGTTGGAAGATTGGTTTCTTTAAACGATATTGTTGCTTGGATATAGAAGTGGGAGAAATTCCTAAATATGGTAGCTATATTAGGTGCAGATGTTCTATCGCAATATGTGAAGATGTAAAAGCCATGTTTAAGATAGCTGATGATTTAGTACTTTAGAAAAATCCCGGTTTATTGTACTTTCCGAGAATAAACCGTTATATTTGCGAAAACTAACTTTTTAGAATTATGAGTACAATCTTACAGTTAGCTCCACAGAATGTATGGAAGCACTTTTATTCACTGACCCAGATTCCCCGTCCGTCAGGACATATGGAGAAGATTACCAAATTCCTTATTGATTTTGGAAAAGGCTTGGGGTTGGAATCATTTGTCGACGAGGTCGGCAATGTTATTATTCGTAAGCCTGCCACTCCGGGTATGGAAAACCGCAAAGGCATCATCCTTCAGGCGCATATGGACATGGTGCCTCAGAAGAACAACGATACTATTCACGATTTTACAACAGATCCCATTGAAACCTATGTTGACGGTGATTGGGTGAAAGCCAAAGGTACCACGCTGGGAGCAGATAATGGTTTGGGAGTAGCTGCCATTATGGCGGTGCTCGAAGATAATAACTTGAAGCATGGCCCATTGGAAGCCCTGATTACCAAGGATGAAGAAACGGGAATGTATGGTGCATTCGGTTTGAAACCCGGAACTATGCAAGGGGAAATTCTGCTGAACCTTGACTCTGAGGACGAAGGCGAACTCTATATCGGCTGTGCCGGTGGTCTTGATATTACTGCTACTTTGGAATATAAGGAGGAGACGCCTATGGCCGATTTCGTTGCCCGTAAGATTACGCTGAAAGGTTTGCGTGGCGGTCACTCCGGTTTGGAAATCAATGAAGGGCGCGGTAATGCCAATAAATTGCTGGCACGCATCGTACATGATTTGCTGATTGAGTTTGACTCCCAGCTGGCAAGTTTTGAAGGTGGTAATATGCGTAATGCTATCCCCCGCGAAGCACATGCGGTATTGGTGTTCAATCCTGAGGATATGGACGGTTTGGAAGATTATATGAAGGAATACGAGGCACAACTGAATGACGAATATGCTCCGATTGAAAGTGGTATTACCCTGAGTATAGAAGAGGTAACTCTACCCACTGCCGTTGTTCCTTCAGAAATTCAGGATAATATGATTAACGTGTTGATGGCTTGCCAGAATGGTGTGATGCGTATGATTCCTACTGTTCCCGATACTGTAGAAACTTCCTCCAATTTGGCTATCGTAATCATTGCAGACGGTAAGGCCGAAGTTCGTATTTTGGCGCGTAGTTCTTGCGATACGATGAAGGATTTCCTGGCAGACAGCCTGACAGCTTGTTTCGCTATGGCAGGTATGAAGGTGGAATTGAGTGGTGGCTATTCCGGATGGCAGCCTAATGTGGATTCTCCTATACTGCATGCCATGAAGCTGTCCTATAAGCAGCAGTTTGGTGTGGAACCTGCCGTGAAGGTTATTCACGCAGGTCTGGAATGCGGTATTATTGGTGCCAATTGTCCAGGACTCGATATGATTTCTTTCGGTCCCACTTTGCGTTCTCCGCATTCACCGGACGAGCGTGCGTTAATTCCTACTGTTTCCAAGTTCTATGATTTCTTGGTGGCTACATTGGAGCAGACTCCTGAAAAGTAGAGAATACTTTATGTAATGAATAGGGGCAGGGTGCTTTATTAAGTATCCTGCCTTTTTTGTCTGTGACAGTTTGTCCTCTTTCTGCCAGAATGTCCCAGACTTATTACAATGGTATGTCAATATCCTTGCACTTTCTCCCTAAAAATTGACCTAAGTCAAGAAATATGTTATAAAACATGTTTTCTATCCGTTTTTTGCTTGTTATCTTGAACAAAGGCTCTATTTTTGTGTTGTAAAACATGAAAACAATAGAAAACTAGTAGATTTTTTAAGGATAACAAGATTGATTTTAGGAGGATAACAAAATGAAAATGTTAAAGAGTTTTTTTAAGCATGTCGGCGAAGCCGATAAGAACATTTGGGGTTACGTAATGCTTTAAGCATTCCCCCCCCCTTCGTGAAGTATTGAATTTTAGTTTTCAGGTATTAGTTTAATTTTTTAAGATTATGAAAAAGAAGATTGCAAATTCATTTAAGCACATTCTTACCGCAGCTGGTAAGAATTGGATGGAGGCAATGAGATATTATAGCCTCCAAATGTGAGTACACTAACATTTAAGTATAGCACAAGGGATATGTTTGCAAACATATCCCTTGTTTTTTTGTAGGAGTAGAATAAGATTTTTTATGTCCAAAAGTACATTTGTTTGAACTTTATTCACTTCCTTTGTTATTAATACAAAGACTAACAAACGAATAATTATGAGAGTAATTCAAAGAATTTGTAGCATATTGTTACTGCTGGTTACATTTGGGGCTTCGGCATTGTATGCGCAGACGTACGATAAGTTGTGGAAGCAGGTGGAGCAGGCTCAAAAGAAAAGCCTGCCTCAAACAGTGATAAAACTGGCTGATGAAATCTATCGGAAAGGTCGGCAAGAGCAGAATGCTCCGCAAATGTTGAAAGCCTACATTTGTAGGGAGACTTATCAAGAGGGGCTGACTCCGGACAGCCTTTACTCCAGTCTGAAATATATGGAATCTTGGGCACAATCGGAGAGGAATCCGGTGAACAAGGCTATTCTACACTCTTTGTTGGCATATGAATATGCTGACTTGATGCGGAAGAATCGCCGTGTCTTGCTGTCACGTACTTTACTGACTGTTGACGAGGTTCCAGCAGATATCCGTGAGTGGAGTATCAGCCAGTTTGTGGATAAAATAGATAGGTGTAACCGTGCATCCTTGCAGGATTCCATCCGCTTGCTCAATACATCTGCAGAACAATATGTGCCTTTTGTGGTGTTGGAAGACGGTAGCCGGTTCTATGGGCACGATATGTACCATCTATTGGTGAGCCGTGCTGTTGATGCTTATCGGCAGCTGGATGGTTTCAGCGTGGATTCTTTGGTACAGACCCGTATCGAAAGGATTTATCTGGATATGATGAATGCTTATCGCCATCGTGCCGGTTCGGAAGATGCTATGTTGCTCTGTTCTCTTGATTATTGGAACTGGAAGTTGACCGGTGGTATCAGCCAGCAGCCTTATCCTACTTTCCGAATGCGTCAGGAAAAGGCTAATCGGGAATATCTTGAGGTTTTGAATAAATTGATAAAGGAATACGGTTCACGAGAGGTTTGTGCCGAGGTTTACATTCATAAAGCCAACCACCTGCGCCGTTTGGAACCGAAACGCGCTGATGAGGCTCTAAAAGTCTGTGAAGAAGGCTTGAAGCGCTATCCTGCGTATAAGCGTATCAATGAGTTGAAAAATATCCGTGAACAGATTTTACAGCCTGAACTCATTCTGACTATGAATGAAAGCGGTTATCCCGGCGATTCGGTGAATATGAGGCTGCATTATCGTAATGTCGAGGGCTTCACTCTCAACTTATATACCACTACTTTAAGTGAAGTACCTTGGATGGACCATGGTATAAATAAAGATACTTATAGAAAGTATGCCCGGAAGTTTTCTTCCACGCATTTTGGCTTAAAGCCGTTGCCAGGCAAGGATAAATTGCCTGAAGATGTCCCTTATCTTGCCTCGGACACTGTATTTAAGTTCATGATTCCTCGGGAAACGGGAGTCTATATTCTTCAAATAGTACCTGATACTGAAACGGCCCGTACAGATGATAAATTTCTGGTATCTACCCGCTTCAAGGTGCTGACATTGGATTTGGGTGACAACCGTATGGAAGTGGCTACATTGGATGCCCGTAGTGGACAGCCGATTGCTGGTGCCAAGGTGAGTTTCTACTCTTTTTATGATGAGAAGAATAGAAAAGCGATGGCAGAGGTACTGACTGATGCCGGGGGGAAAGCTGTATTACCCTGGCAGAGTGAAATCCGAAGTTATGTGGCGCGTAAAGGCAGAGACACAGCCATGATGCCGCAGAACGTTTATATGAATCATCCTTATTACGGTATTAAGGATACAGATTGGAGGCAGATGGCATTGCTGACAGACCGTTCGCTTTATCGTCCCGGGCAGACCGTTCATGTAAAAGGGATAGCTTACAAGCAGAATAGTGATAGCGCCCAGGTACTACAAGGAGTTGATTATGAGCTTGTCTTGTTGGATGCCAACCGCAAGGAACTTGCCACCAGGAAGGGGCGGACCAATGATTTCGGCTCTTTTGCTACGGAGTTTGTACTTCCGGCAGCTTGCCTGAATGGCATGTTCAGCATACGAACCAAAGAGCCTCAATCTACCGTCACTTTTAGGGTAGAGGAGTACAAGCGACCTACGTTCGAGATTGCCTTCACTCCGGTTTCGGAAGCTTATCGGCTGGGTGACAAGGTTGTGTTGAAAGGAAATGTCAAGGCCTTCAATGGCATGATGGTGCAGGATGTGCCATTGGCATATACGGTGACTCGCCGGAATCCGAGACCTGGTTATTGGAGCAATGCTGATAAACCATTATTGTCTGACACCATACAATTGGATACCAACGGGGATTTTTCCATACCCTTGACTTTGGAAGCTCCGGCTGTAGATACAGACGGGTATGGGAGTGTGTATACTTATCATGTGGAGGCGGTGGTGACGGATGAGGCCGGTGAAACGCAATCCGCTTCGTATAACTTGTTGGCAGGTCCTAAGGCTTATTCCTTTGATATTCGCTTGCCTCAATATGTTTGTAAGGAAGACAGTATGCTTTTCACTTTTGGAGTGAATAATGTAATGAATATTCCTCAGCACATTGAAGGTTCCTATTGCCTTTATCCATTTGCAGAACAAAATGGGGCAAGGAATATTGCAGGTTCTGAACCCTTGGATGATGTTGTATTGGAGGGTACCTTCACAGCCAATCGGCTCCAGGATTTTTCGGCTTGGAACAAGCTTCCTTCAGGTAACTATCGCTTGAAACTTTCTGTACGTGATAGTTTGGGACGTGAAGAGAATAACGGGGCATATGGCAGTGACAGTTTCATGCTCTTTTCAAAGAGTGACAAGCGTCCGGCTGCGTTTACAGATTTCTTTTATTATAAAGAAAATGAGGAATTTGATGTACAGTACCCTGCCGCTTTTCTTTTGGGGACTTCTTATCGGGATGCATATGTGCTGATGGATGTCTTTTGTGACAGAAAACGCATTGAAAGCCGTGTGTTGCAGTTGAATGATACTATTATTCGTATGGAATTCCCTTATAAGGAAGCATATGGCAAGGGAATCACCATTCTTTTCAGTTTTGTGAAAGCTGGCGAGATGTACAGTCATCAGGTTGAACTGAAGAAGCGGGAGCCGGAACGTGCTCTCGACATGAAATGGGAAGTGTTCCGTGACCGTTTGCGTCCCGGACAGGAAGAAGAGTGGAAGCTCGTCATAAAGACGCCTCAAGGTATGCCTGCTGCGGCTGAGATGTTGGCTACGATGTACGACGCTTCACTGGATAAGATTTATAAGAGTAACCAGATACTACGGGTTTTCTATCCGGATAATCTGTATGGGGCATTCCGTGGTGCGAGCCGTTATAATAGCAATTACTTCTCCGTTTATTTCCCGTTGAAGGCTTGGAGGGTTCCGGTGTGGTCGTTTGACTACTTCTGTTCTCCTTATATGGATGGAAGGATGCGGATAGTGATGGTAGAAGACAATGCGCTTTTGGAAGAAGTAAGTGTTGTGGGGTATGGGACTACCCGGAATAGCTCTTTGACCGGTAATCTTAGAATACGTGGTGCCAACCAGCCGATGCTTGCTTCCAAAGCAGAATCCGGGAATGCCGTTGAAGTGAAATATGTTCCTGCACAAGTAGCGGAAGACGCGGTGGAAGATGTTGTTTTTGAATCGGAAACGATACCGGTTGGCGAGGCCTTGCAACCTATTGAGGGGCTTCGCACCAACTTTGCCGAAACAGCCTTTTTTTATCCTCAACTTCGTACAAACGAACAAGGGGAGCTTGCGTTTTCTTTTACGATGCCGCAGAGCTTGACTCGTTGGAATTTCCGTGGTTACTCACATACTAAGGATATGCTGACTGGGATGTTGGATGCTTCCGTTGTAACTGCCAAGGAGTTTATGCTGACTCCGAATATGCCTCGGTTTGTCCGCGTTGGAGATAAAACACAGATAGCCGGAACAATAGCCAATCTGACGGGTAAAGCGGTGAAAGGAACAGCAGTATTCACACTGTTCGACCCTATGACGGAGAAAGTTATTGCTACTCAACGTCAGAAATTCTTGGTAGAAGCAGGAAGAAATACTGCTGTCAACTTCCATTTCGAAGTGTCCGACCGCTATGATTTGCTTGGTATTCGTATGGTTGCCGATGGAGGTACGTTTAGCGATGGCGAGCAGCATCTGTTGCCCGTATTAAGTAATAAGGAGTATATTACGGAAACGCTTGCTATGCCTATCCGTGGCGAGGAGACCCGTACGTTCTCATTAGACAGCCTTTTCAACCGTAATAGCCGTACAGCGACAGACCGTCGTCTGACTGTAGAATTTACCGGGAATCCGGCTTGGTATGCTGTACAAGCGTTGCCGGCATTGAGCCTGCCTGCCAATGATAATGCCATTTCTTGGGCTACAGCTTGGTATGCCAATAGTCTGGCAGGCTTCATTGCCAACAGCCAGCCCCGCATTAAGACTGTATTTGACAGTTGGAAGGCTGCCGGTGGCACGAAAGAAACCTTCCTCAGCCAGTTGGAGAAGAATCAGGATGTGAAGAATATCCTGCTCAGCGAGTCTCCGTGGGTACTGGAAGCTACTACTGAAGCCGAACAGCAGGCACGTATTGCCACGCTGTTTGATATCAACCAACTGAATAACCGCAATCTTTCCGCTTTTACCAAATTGAAAGAATTGCAGGGTGAAGACGGTGGATGGAGCTGGTATAAGGGAATGTCCGGTAGCCGCTATATAACTGGCTATATTACAGAATTACTTGTTCGTCTTCCTCTGCTGACGAAAAATGAACTGTCTGAAGAAGTTGCCGCCATGCGGCAGAAAGCTTTCGGCTATTTGAATCGGCAGGCCTTGGAAGAGTATCGCAATATCCGTAAAGCCGAAAAAAATGGCGCCAGAATTACTGCCAACTCCGAATCGGCAATGACATATCTGTATCTGATAGCCCTTAGCGGCGAACAAGTGCCGGCAGACAATCAAGCGGCTTACCGCTATTTCCTATCAAAAGTAGGTGCCAATCTTAAAGATGGAACCATGAGCAGCAAGGCGCAGTCTGCCATCATCCTGAAAGCAGTAGGGCGTACAGCCGAGGCGAATGAATTCATCGCTTCCCTCAAGGAACATCTGGTACAGACGGATGAACTGGGTGCATACTTTGCTTTCCAAGCAAATCCGTATAACTGGGGTATGCTGCCCATCCCTGCCCATGTGGAAGTAATGGAAGCCCTGCGTATGGCAGGTGGCAACGATGCTTTGGTGGAGGAAATGAAACTCTGGCTGCTGAAACAGAAGCAGACTACCAGTTGGAATTCTCCGGTTGCAACGGCTGATGCTGTTTATGCATTGCTTTGTCAAGGTACTAATCTGCTGGAAAGTCGGGGAGACGTACGTATCACGTTAGGTAACAAAGTTTTGGAAACATTGTCGCCTACAAAGACCATAATCCCGGGTTTGGGTTATGTCAAGGAAACCTTCGCTCAAGGAAGTCCGGAGCTGAAAGCTAAAACCGTCACCGTAGAGAAACGGGATGCAGGCATTGCCTGGGGAGCTGTTTATGCCCAGTATCTGTCACCCATATCTGATGTAAAGCAGCAGGGGGGTGAATTGAATGTAGAGAAGAAACTTTATGTAGAGCGTATATCGGCCGGTGGTAGCAAGTCCTTGCAACCGGTTACGGAAGGGACCGTATTATCCGTCGGTGATAAAATAGTGGCCCGTTTGACTATCCGCTTGGACCGTACTATGGATTTTGTTCAGTTGAAAGACCAGCGGGGTGCCTGCTTTGAACCTATAGGCTCGCTTTCCGGTTATCGTTGGAGTAATGGCCTCGGTTATTATGCAGAAGTGGAAGATGCCGCAACCAATTTCTTCTTCGACCATTTGGGCAAAGGCGTTTATGTCTTAGAGCACAGTTATCGCATAGCCCGTGGCGGAACATACGAAACGGGGCTGGCCACGATACAGTGTGCGTATGCTCCGGAGTATGCTTCGCATTCGGCGGGAGGGATAATTGTAATAAAGTAACAATAGAGTATGGAGCGGAGCGCAATTTGTACAAATTGCGCTCCGCTATTTTAGGTACTCTCGCTAAAAACACCTATTTTTGTCCGACTAATATTGAATGAGAGTGGCAGAATTAGGAAATCTTGATATTAAGAAAAATAGATGAAGCGGATATTGATAACTTTATATGTGCTTGCAAGTGTGGTATTGACTGCTGTAGCGCAAGCTCGTTTTACCTCGAATACAGAGATGTACAGTTTCGGCCAGATAGAATGGAAGCATCCCGTGACTGTGCAATATACCATCACCAATACGGGTGACCAGCCTTTAGTGCTTACAGAAGTAGAGCCGGATTGCGCCTGCTCCGTGGCCCAGTGGACAAAAACGCCTATTGCTCCGGGGGCAAAAGGAACAGTAAATGTGACTTTTGACGCCAAGGCATTGGGACATTTCCAGAAATCCGTGGCTATTTACAGCAATGCGCAACCCAATCTGGTCTATTTGAAGTTCAATGGTGAAGTAGTACAGGAAATCAAGGACTTTACCAAGACGCACCCTTATCTTATCGGTCAGATACGTATTGACAAGAACAGCCTCGATTTTCCCGATATTCAGCATGGTGAGCAGCCGGTGATTCATATCGGCGTGGTCAATCTTTCCGACCGTCCTTATGAACCGGTACTGATGCATCTGCCCCCTTATTTGCAGACAAAAGTAGAACCTAACGTGCTGCAAAAGGGAGAAAAAGGAGTGATTACACTTACATTGAATTCGGAAAGACTGACTGACCTCGGACTGACTCAAGCGTCGGTCTATCTTTCTCGCTTCTCCGGTGACAAGGTGGGCGATGAAAACGAAATTCCCGTTTCTGCCATTCTTTTACCGGATTTCTCCGGAATGACGGAAGTGGAGAAGGCAAATGCTCCTGCCATCAGCCTTTCTACCAAAGAAGTTGATATGAGTGCGATATTGGCAAAGAAGTCAAAAGCACGTCAGGATATTACCATTACCAATACCGGGCGTTCTCCTTTACAGATAAACAAGCTCCAGGTATTCCACCCGGCAGTGGGAGTTAACCTCAAGAAGAGTGTATTGCAACCCGGTGAAAGCACTCGCCTGCGGGTAACGGTAGTGAAGAAGAATATAGGCAAGAAGCGCCGTCATCTGCGTCTGCTGATGATTACCAATGACCCGATGCAGCCGAAAGTTGAAATCAACATTAAAGCAAAACAATAAGAAGTCGTAAAGTCCTTCATAACTCATAACTTATAACTCACAAATAGCCATGGAACATCCCGAAAATAATGAAGCATATAAAGGCTTGGTTGTCAATGCAGGCATTGAGCAACCTTCATCGGTCAATCCTTACTTGAAGAACCGTCCCAGGCGGAAGAAACGCGAGCTTTCCGTATCAGACTATGTGGAGGGTATAGTGAAAGGTGATGTTACGGTACTCAGCCAGGCTGTAACACTGGTGGAAAGTGTGAAACCGGAGCACCAGGCTGTGGCGCAGGAGGTGATAGAGAAGTGTTTGCCCTATTCGGGCAACTCCGTCCGTGTGGGTATCAGTGGTGTGCCCGGTGCCGGTAAAAGTACCTCTATTGATGTATTTGGCTTGCATGTACTGGAGGAACACGGCGGCAAGTTGGCCGTTCTTGCCATTGACCCGAGCAGTGAACGCAGCAAAGGCAGTATTCTCGGTGATAAGACGCGTATGGAGAAGCTCTCCGTTCATCCCAAGTCCTTTATACGTCCCAGTCCCTCTGCCGGTTCGCTGGGTGGCGTGGCACGCAAGACGCGTGAAACGATTGTGCTTTGTGAGGCTGCCGGTTTCGACAAGATATTTGTAGAGACGGTAGGGGTGGGGCAGAGTGAGACTGCCGTACATTCTATGGTAGACTTCTTCCTGCTGATACAGCTGGCGGGTACGGGCGATGAGTTGCAAGGCATCAAACGCGGCATCATGGAAATGGCCGATGGCATTGTTATTAATAAGGCTGATGGCGACAATCTGGAGCGGGCCAGACTGGCAGCAACGCAGTTCCGTAATGCGCTGCACCTCTTCCCGGCTCCGGAGAGCGGTTGGACACCCCAAGTGCTGACTTATTCCGGTTTCTATAATCTTGGTGTAAAAGAAGTGTGGGATATGGTCTACAAATACATTGACTTTGTGAAAGATAACGGCTATTTTGAATACCGCCGCAATGAGCAAAGCAAATACTGGATGTACGAGACCATTAACGAACAGCTGCGCGACAGCTTCTACCACAATCCGCAGATTGAAGCGATGCTGACTGGCAAGGAAAAACAAGTGCTACAGGGCAACTTGACTTCTTTTGTGGCTGCCAAGAACTTGCTGGACACCTATTTTGCAGAACTGAAGAAATAGGGGCATATCCCTTTCTCTATATCGATGACTAAGGAAAACAACATGGAAGTGGCGCGGCGGTTTACCCGCCGCCTTCATGAACTCCCTTCTGAGGAGCTGGAGCTCATTGCCGGTTTGTTTGTACGCCGTGAGGTGCACAAAGGAGAACTGTTGATTAGTGAGAAAGATATAGCCAGGGATATTGTTTTTGTAGAGAAAGGACTGCTTCGCCAGTTCTATTTCAAAGAAGGCCGGGACATTACAGAGAACTTTGCCTGCGACGGTGACGGCGCTATGTGTATCGTCAGCCTTTTCACCGGACGCCGTAATTGCCTTCAGCTGGAATCCTTGGAGGAAGGCGTCATCTGGAGCATTTCGTATGCAGGACTGGTCGAACTCTCTGAGCGTTATCTGCATATAGCCCGTCTGCTTCGCCATTTATTGGAGGGGTCTTTAATGCTTTCCCAATATAAAGCAGACTCTTGGCGTTTCGAAACCTCACGCGAGCGGTATGCGCGCTTCGTCAGGGATTATCCGGAGATAGCCCGGCGTGCCTCAGTCAATCACATAGCATCTTATCTGTTAATGACTCCCGAGTCTCTGAGCCGGGTACGTGCCGGAGTACTGTGACGGTGGAACGGCTGTTTTATACGGCTTTCCCTTCTTTCTCGAAATCCTTGCGTGACTTGCTTTGTGTCACGATGTACACTCCCAGGAATACCAAGGCTATGGCTATTCCCTTTTCCAAATTGAACACTCCCAATCCTAAGATGATGGCAACGGTTGAGGCCACGATGGGCTGCATGTAGTTGTACATGCTCACCACAGTGGGGCGCAACAGCCTCTGCGCACTCATTATGAAGATATAGGCAAGGAAGCTTCCTCCCACAACCACATATCCCGCTTGCAGCAGGGCGGCTGTAGATATTTCGCTCCACTGTATGGCAGCCACGTCGTGGTAAGAGAACGGGATGTAGCACATGGAGGCATAGACAAACATCCATTTGTTCAGGGTGATGGGAGAGTATTTTTGCGACAACCCCTTGAATACGGTCAGATAAATGGAGAAGCTGATTTGGGCGAGCAGGCAGAGAAGGTCTCCGATGAGGCTGCCATTGCCGGCACCGGTGGTCTGGCTGCTCATGATGAGTATAAATGCTCCCATAGCCCCTACAAAGATGCCCAGCACTTTCTTGTTGGTGACCGGTTCTTTCAGATAGATTGCAGCCACTATCATGGTGACGATAGGCAGCGTGGTTGTAACGATGGAGGCGTCTATGGGCGAAGTCATGGAGAGTCCGAAGATATAGACACCCTGATTGAATACCAGTGCGAAGAGTGCGGCGAAGAATATCTTCAGCATGTCCCGGTGGTCCACCTGTTCGCGTTTGCAGAATAAGGAGAGGAGCCAGAAGCAGGCGGCTGCGCCTACCATGCGGAATGTGGTTACTGACAACGCGGAAAACTCTACCAGAGCTGACTTGCCTATAGGTGCCATCAAGCCCCATAAGATATTTGCGGTAAGGGCGAACAGATGCCCTTGAATGTTCTTGTTCATACTCTTTTGTTCTTTGCGGGTGCAAAAGAACAACTATTTTCTGAAAAGAGAAAATCTTTCATTATATGATTTTTCTGGTTCATGGGCGTAGAAATAAGAGATTATCGTGTATATTTGCTTCTAATTAAAGCAAGAAACCATGGAAGTACAAGCCAATTACATCAAGCGTATCGAAATACACGGATTGTGGCATCGGTACGATATTGCCTGGGACCTGCGTCCTGACGTCAATATACTTTCCGGCATCAACGGAGTGGGGAAAACCACTATCCTGAACCGTTCGGTCAACTATCTGGAACAGACATCGGGTGAAGTGAAGAGTGACGAGAAGAACGGCGTACACGTCTACTTCGACAATTCTGCAGCCACCTTTATCCCCTATGATGTAATCCGCAGCTACGACCGTCCCCTTATCATGGGCGACTTTACGGCACGCATGGCCGATGCCAACGTGAAGTCGGAACTGGACTGGCAGCTCTATCTGCTCCAGCGCCGTTATCTGGACTATCAGGTGAACATCGGCAACAAGATGATAGAACTGCTCAGCGGTGATGAAGAGCAGCGTAGCCTGGCTCCCTCCCTTTCCCTCCCCAAGCGGAAGTTCCAGGATATGATTGACGAGCTTTTCAGCTATACCCATAAGACGATAGACCGCAAAAGCAACGACATCGTTTTCTATCAGAACGGTGAACGCCTGCTGCCCTACAAACTGTCTTCGGGCGAGAAGCAGATGCTGGTCATCCTGCTGACCGTGCTGGTGCGTGACGATGACCACTGCGTACTCTTCATGGACGAGCCGGAAGCCTCCCTGCACATCGAATGGCAGCAGAAGCTTATCGGCATGATACGCAATCTGAATCCCAATGTGCAGCTTATCCTCACCACCCATTCGCCCGCAGTCATCATGGAAGGCTGGCTGGATGCCGTCACCGAAGTCAGCGAAATCTCATCCCTAATCCCTAATCCTTAATTCCTACCCAAGTGCCCACTTCCTGTCTCTTATACACATCTCCGAGCCCACGAGACTAGGCATGATCTC
>ERZ1026977.308-NODE-308-length-25426-cov-8.943163_pt1 | contig 25426 bp, 18 predicted proteins | sample MGYA00519292_ERZ1026977 | MGnify/ENA primary metagenome ERZ1026977 (study PRJEB26926, sample SAMN06164410) | human gut metagenome | biome: ENVO:00009003; feature: ENVO:2100002; material: ENVO:00002003 | host: Homo sapiens | place: USA | collected 2012 ... | reverse complement strand
GAGATCATGCCTAGTCTCGTGGGCTCGGAGATGTGTATAAGAGACAGGGTCAGTATATATTTCTGCTTTTTACTTTGCTTCAGGCCGCTTTTTTTAATCCCCCGAATCAACAGAGTTTGCGCTGATTTTGTCCGATATTGCTTTCTCTGCCTTCTCAGGTTCTTCCGACGCTATAAGAAAGCACAGATTGCCCTTTTGGAATACCACCGTCCTGCTTACGATTTTTTCCTGCTCGGGATATGTTCCGAACTGCTTTATAAGACTGTCTTTCCTGCTTTGCAGTGCGGCTTTCACGCCGTCTGTGTCATCTGCACGCACAGCAATTATCTCCGACAGCTCAACGCTTATCGCTTGCTGATATACGCAGTAATCCGTGATACCGTATTTGCTGAAATCCATTATCGTATCAAGCAGCGTGCTGTCCGTTGCTTTTACCATTTCGGGAAAATCGCCGCTGTTAAGCGCTGTGAGTACAAGACCCTCGCAGGAAATATCATCGTCAGCCACCTTAGTTACCGTCCATTTTGTAGACGAGCGGGATGAGCTGTCCTCCTGCTGTACAGAGGATGAAACATCATCGGCACAGCCGCAGAGCATTGCGGCAATGATTACGGCTATTAATACATTGAGTGCTTTTCTCATTTGCTTTTTATCCTCTCAAGATTTGCCGAAAGCGCATCGGGGAGCTTGTGCTTATCCTTGTCGTACCACGGCAGATCCTCACGCATTATGACATCGGGATGAGCCATAACACGCTTCATAAAGTCCTCTGTCATATATTTTTCGTTTATCACAGTGTAGCCGTCTTTGTCGAAAACAGGCTTGTACCCTTCCCTCTTGTAGACAAACTCGCCCCACCACGGGAGCCACCACAGCCACATAGCGTTGTCCTTTTTCATCTCATCGGGATCGGGGATATAGCCGCACTCGGACAAGGTTATCATCTTGCCGTGTGCAAGCTCGGTCATATATTCAAATCTCTGCTTCTGGGAAGAATGATCGTATTCCTTTACCGAATAAATATCATCTCCGCAGATGTCAAACGTGTCCGGGCTTACCTCCATACACTTGTCCTGACCGTTCCATACCCATATAAGATTGGTCAGCTTGTGATAATTTTCCATACGGTCAAAAATCATATACCACAGCTTCTTATACGCTTCACGGTGCTGTTCGTCGTGGTTTCCCCACCAGAACCAGTTGCCGTTTGCCTCGTGCAGAGGCCGCCACAGCACTGGTATATCAAGCTGTGCCATACGCTTAAGCTCGGCTGATACCATATCTATCTCACGGATAATAAATTCATATTCCGCAGTGCCTTCGGTTACACCCTTGCATAAATCGAAGCAGGTCTTGTGATCGTAGCCTGTCGTCTTGTAGTAGAACGATGAGCCTTTGGAATAATCGTTCATATCGTTCGGAGCGTACCAGTGCCAGCACATTGTGACAATGCCTCCGCACTGAGTAGCCCATTTTATCGCCCTGTCTACCTGATCGTCCGTTTTCTTGCAGGAGCTTACCCCCATAAAGTCATATCCTCTCACGGCAGGGAGCTTTCCCGTCAGATGATAGTACACAAGATCCTCGACTTCTTCACTTTGCAAATACTGCTGACCTGCCAGATGTTTTTTGCCGTAAATGCTTTTAAGGTATTCAAAAAGCATTTTTGTGTTTTTGCTCGCCTGCTTTGAAACAAGCTCAGCGTTTAAATCTGTAGTATACGCCATAGTTCCTCACATTATATCTTTATTTGTTCTTCTGCTCCTGTAACGTTCTTACCGTTCTGAGAAGGAATTTTGTCGGAGCAAATCTTGAGCCTGCCGCAGCCGCCTTGGTGGTAACGCCGGGGATTATCAGCAGATCGCCGCATAAAAGACGCTCGATAGCATAGTCCGCAACATAAGCCTCGTTCTCGCTCGGTATTCCGAAGCTCTTTACGCCTGCAACGCTGTTGAATTCGGTATCTACAGGTCCGGGGCAAAGTGCGCTTATCACTACCCTGCTGCCTGTGCTTCTCAGTTCCTCGTAAACCGCTTTGGTAAGCTGTACGACATAGTTTTTTGTCGCATAGTATGTCGCAAGCAGAGGTCCTGCCATAAAGCCTGCAACAGACGCAGTGTTAAGGATATATCCGCTGTTTCTTGCGGCAAAATCACGCAAGAACAGCTTTGTCAGAATATGAACAGCCTTTATATTGACGTTTATCATCGAAAGTTCGTCTTTAAGATCTGTTTCAAGGAACGGACCGTACAGTCCGAATCCCGCATTGTTAAAGAGAAAATCAATTTTATAATCCTTTACCTTGTTGTAAAGCCCGAAGCACTGTTCCTCTTTCGAAAGGTCGGCTGTAATTGTCTTGACCTTTATTTCGGGACAGTTGTATATGATTTCTTCCTTGAGTGCCAGCAGACGCTCCGTTCTTCTTGCGACAAGTATAAGATTTACACCTCTTGTAGCAAGGTTTTTCGCCATTTCTTTTCCGATTCCAGAGCTTGCGCCCGTAATAAGTGCGATCATGTCAGATTCCTTTCCCGGTCAGATAACCGTGTTCATCAAGATATTCTTCAAGTATATCAGCCGCCATACAGACGATTTTCGGACAAGGCCGTTTTTTATAATACTCTTTCGTTCTTTCTGCGGGTATATATGTGCCTTCTGGCTTTGACAGTCCGAGAAGCTCCTTGCAGATTATACTGCCGTTTTCTTTTCTGAAGCGTGAAGCAAGCTCCTGTATTGCGGCATAGGTGGATTTCTTGCCCTGTGCGTCCGAAGGATCGCTGTAGCCTGCCACTATGCCCAGTACGATGAACATTCCGCTTACTGCGCCGCATACCTCACGCATACGTCCCATACCGCCGCCGAAGCCCGATGCAAGCATAGCCGCCGTCTTATCGTCAAGCCCGGTTATATCCGAATAGCTGAGCAATACCGCCTGTGAGCAGTTATACCCTTCCATAAACAGTTGCTCGGCTCTTTTGCCATATTCGCCCATAGAAATACCTCTTTTCCGTTTTTGCTTTCACACAGCCCTTACGGCTCGGCTTATGGATAGTATATACTAAACCGCCGCCGATTTCAAGCCCTGAACGCAAAAAATCCGGCAGGATGTGCCGGATTCTTTTGCAGTCTTTATAAATCGTCAGATTTCTGCATCATCGTCAGAAACGCTGTGCTTTACTCTATCTCTTTCTTCGGCTCTCTTGCCGTTGTTGAATCGGTCAACAGTGCCTACAAGATAGCCTGTTATACGGCGGATACGCTCAAATCTTGTGTTGTCGCCGTGATCGCTTCTTCCGCACTTGGGGCATACGTCACCGATTATACCCGTATATCCGCAGCAGGGATCTCTGTCTACGGGGTGGTTTATCGAGCCGTAGCCGATACCCGATTCCTTCATGCATCTGATAATCTGCTCAAATGCCTCAAGGTTCTGAAGCGGGTCGCCGTCAAGCTCTACATAGCTGATATGACCTGCGTTTGTGAGTGCGTGATAAGGCGCTTCCAGCTTGATTTTTCTGAATGCGTTGATGGGGAAGTAAACAGGTATATGGAATGAGTTCGTGTAGTATTCCCTGTCTGTTACGCCCTCGATTTTGCCGAACTTCTTGCGGTCGATCTTTACAAATCTTCCCGAAAGACCTTCTGCGGGTGTTGCGAGGAGCGAGAAGTTAAGACCGGTCTTCTTGCTTTCTTCGTCCATTCTTGCTCTCATTCTGCCTATAATACGCAGACCAAGCTCCTGAGCCTCCTTGCTTTCGCCGTGATGAACGCCGATAAGCGCCTTGAGGCATTCAGCAAGACCTATAAAGCCTACAGAAAGCGTACCGTGCTTTAATACCTCTCCGATAGTATCGTTGGGATTGAGCTTTTCGGAGTCAATCCATATTCCCTGTCCCATAAGGAACGGATAGTTCTTTACTTTCTTTTGCGACTGTATCTTGAATCTGTAGAGAAGCTGATCTACGACAAGATTCATTCTGTCCTCGAGCATCTCAAAGAACTTTACAATATCTCCGCCTGCAAGTATGCCGAGTCTGGGCAGATTTATAGATGTGAACGAAAGGTTTCCTCGTCCTGTTACTATTTCTCTTGTGGGATCGTAAACATTGCCTATTACACGGGTACGGCATCCCATATATGCGATTTCCGTATTATAGTCGCCGGGCTTGTAATACTGAAGGTTGTAGGGAGCGTCGATAAACGAGAAGTTCGGGAACAGTCTTTTAGCCGATACTCTGCAAGCCAGCTTGAACAGATCGTAGTTAGGATCACCCTCGTTATAGTTAAGACCGTCCTTTACCTTGAAGATATGTATCGGGAATATGGGTGTTTCGCCGTTGCCAAGACCTGCCTCGGTAGCAAGCAGAACGTTCTTTATTACCATTCTGCCTTCGGGAGAGGTGTCTGTACCGTAGTTTATTGATGAGAACGGTATCTGTGCGCCTGCACGGCTGTTCATTGTGTTGAGGTTGTGTACAAGTGCCTCCATAGCCTGATATGTGGCTCTGTCGGTTTCCACTTCAGCCTGCTTCAGTGCAAATTTCTGTATCTTGTCGATTATTTCATCGCTTATATCGGGGCAAATCTCCCTGAGGCATTCACGCTCTGCGTCCTGATAGCCGTTATCGTTAGCGAGAACAGGACAAAGCTGCTTTTCTTCTTCGAGCTTCTTTGTATATGCCTTTACATCGGCTTCCGCTGTTGCAAGGTCATCAATGCCGCCTATAAGCTCAAGTCCTCTTACGATATTCTGAGCATAGCGGTGCTTATATGTCTTTCTCACGCCGTCAGCCATAGAATAGTCAAAGTTGGGGATAGACTGTCCGCCGTGCTGATCGTTCTGGTTCGACTGGATAGCAATGCAGGCAAGCGCAGAATAGCTGCTGATTTCGTTAGGCTCTCTGAGGAAGCCGTGACCTGTCGAGAAGCCGTTCTTGAACAGCTTGATAAGGTCAATCTGGCAGCAGGTCGTGGTAAGCGTTAAAAAGTCAAGGTCGTGGATATGAATATCGCCGTCCCTGTGCGCCTTTGAATGTTCGGGAGCAAGAACATACATCTCGTTGAACTGCTTTGCACCCTCAGAGCCGTATTTGAGCATTGTGCCCATTGCGGTATCTCCGTCAATGTTGGCATTTTCACGCTTAATATCGCAATCTCTTGCAGCCTTGAATGTAAGATCCTCATAGATCTTCATAAGGCTGGTGTTCATTTCTCTTACCCTTGTTCTGTCGGCTCTGTAAAGGATATATGCCTTGGCGGTCTTTGCGTGGCCGCTTTCAACAAGCACCTTTTCTACAGCGTCCTGAACCTCTTCTACGGTGGGAAGCTCCCCTGTCTTATTTACGTTTGCCTCAAGATAATCGCAAACCTTTTCAGCCATTTCACCGGCTTCCTGATAATCGTTGCCACCGACAGCTCTCGCCGCCTTATATATAGCATCGGCTATCTTCTCAATGTTGAACGGCACTGTACGTCCGTCCCTCTTTTGAATTTTAGTCAGCATTAATTTCTCCCTCTCGTTTAAGCTTTAATCGTAAAACCACAATATGTAGTGGTGAGTGAAATACATTTAATATTATATAGTGTTATCTCCGATTTGTCAATATGTCTTTTAGGAATAAGTAACTAAAAATCCGAGTTCATTTTTATACAATTTGTCTATTGACGATTGACGGATGCGGATATAACGTAAAGATAAAAATACCGCCGTAGAAATTTACGGCGGTGCGGTATTTGTTTATAGCTGTGAATCTCCGTTTCATAGCCGGATTACAACAATCCGATATAGAAATTCAGTAGAATAAGCCCAAGAACCACATTGAAGCCGATGCCAACGCTAATATAAGGTATCCGCATACGGTTTGTACGCAGAAAACCCGACGCTATGCCTATCCACACGCACGATGCCATCACCGCAAGAAGAAGTATCACCGCAGCGATATTCTTAGGCAGTTCGCACCCCAAAAACGCAGTACAGACAAAGCAGGACACGCAGTTGGCAAGCGGCAGTATCCCAAGCGGAACGGTCGCTATGACCCAGCGGATTCTGTCGGCTCTGGCGAATGAGAACACTATAGCCCCAAGTATAAACGTTATAACAAGACATTCTATAGCCATACGGTTCTCCTTTCGTTTTACTGATTTACTTAGCCATTGCCTTGAAATCTTCGATAGCCTTTGCGTTGTCGGCACAGATGATAAGCGCTACAAAATTGCCGTTTACAACAACGTTATTATCATCGAACATATAAACATAGTTTGCGGCAAGCGGATACTGCTCGCAAGTGCTTTTTTGACCGGCAACTCTTTCTTCAAGCATCTTCTTAACAGCAGGAATGTCATCAGAACTTGACATTTCAAATACAGCGATTTCATCAGGAGAACCTCCCGAACCGCAAATGAATGCGCTATAGCTAACTATCTTATCACTATCAACATCATAAAATGACGAACGACGGTCTGCACCTATTTCAGCCATACCGGGAAACTTGACATCTTGCTTTATCTTAGCTGTGATTTCGGCGGCTGTACCGGTCGCCGTACTGCTGTCAGAAGCCTCGGAAACGCTCTCGGAAACAGAGCCTGCATCGGATGTGACGGAGCTTTCCGAAGCCGATGACTGAGCGGGTTTTTCGGTGCATCCGCATATTGAAACTGCGACCATAGCGCAGACAATTCCTGCCATAATTCTCTTTGTGATACTGCTTTTCATTGTTCATAATTCCTTTCTTTTATGCACATTTTATATTAAGAATGTTTCTCAAGGAAACTTAGCATAACCTGATACGTTGAACCCATAAAGTGAATTCCGTCCATCTCGTGATATTCCTCGTAATAATATCCGTCGGGAGCGGTCAGCACAGAATGAAAGTCGAGAAATTTTGCCTTTGTGCCTTTGATTACGCTTTTTAATGCGGTATTATACTCGTTTATCGCAGATGTTGTAAGTGCGTTGTCATTGTCTGCCTCGGCATAATATGTTATCGGCGGGATAGACAGAACGTATACCTTCGCTTTTGTGATTTGTGAAATTTGTTGTACAAGTTCACCCATACAATTTGCAAGGTAATTGCCGTCTGAATAGCCTACGCTGTTGGTGCCGAGCATAATATATATCTTTTTAGGATTATTTGCCTTTATTTTACTGTTTATGGTTACACCGTCTATTTCGCTTTCCAATGCGGTTGAGGGGGCAAGCCCGAGCTTTGCGTAGACAAGGGACTCGTCGAGATAACCGTAAAGGTAAAGACCGGTAGTAATGCTGTCGCCTATGAACAGCGCATCGTCAAAAAATGAGGTATCAAAGTCTGTTGACGCTGTCGGTTTGGCTTGTGGAGCGGTTTCAGAGGTTTTTGGCGGATCGGTCGGAGCAGGTTCCGGCTCTGTTGCTACAGCTGTAGTTTCAGGCGATGTCGTTTCGGTCGTTGTAACGGCTGTAGTAGCCGATGTAGTTACGATTTTAACGGTTGTCGCTACAGTTGATGATTTGGTGTCGGTTAACGATGTTTTTGCAGGGGTTGTTGTATCATTTTTTGACAACGAACTATCCTGCGACACCGTTACGTCCGAACAGCTGCAAAGAACTATTGATAATATACAGATTAACGATATTGCTATTGTTTTACAATCAGCTATATGCTTCATTCTAATATATTGCCCCTTTGATATTTACGAAGAATGCTTCTGGAGGTAGCTGAGCATTACCTCGTAGGTTTTTCCCATAAAGTGAATACCGTCCATTTCGGCATAATCGGCATTGAAATATCCGTCCTTGTCTGAAAGGATGCTGTTAAGGTCAATAAATGTTGCCGAAGTGCCGGAAATTGCAGATTTGAGTTTTGTATTATAATCGGTGATGTCCTTAAGGGTAAGTGCGTTCTCGTCCGACTTCTCCGCTTCCTGTGTTACGGGCGGGATGGATACAACGTAAATCTTAGCCTTTGTAAGAGCCGAAATCTTTTCCACAAGCTCCTTCATATTGCCTGCAAGCGTTTCGTTATCGGCGTAGCCGACGCTGTTTGTGCCGAGCATTACGAATATCTTTTTGGGCTTGAATGAAGCAATCTTATCCGAAAGCGTCACTCCGTCAATGTCAGCGTCAAGCGCCGTAGAGGGTGCAAGACCCTGCTGAGCGAATACATTTTGCTGATCGAGGAAGCCGTAAAGGCTAAGGCCTGTGGAAATACTGTCGCCTATGAACAGCGATGAGGAGAAATAGTCCTTATCAAAGTCAAGTGTCGGCTCGTTATCCGATGTGGCAACGGATGAGTTGCTGTCGGGCTTTTCCGTGCTGCCTGCTGTAGTAGCGGGAGCGGAAGTTTCGGGCGGTGCGGATGTCACCGCTGTGAACGGCGGTTCGGATGAAGTATTATCCTCGCCGTTTATAATATTATAGGTAAAGAAACACACTGTGCAGATGATAAGAACCAGTAAAAGATTCAGAAATATCATAGACGGTGTTATTCCGAATTTATTTTTTCCTTTTTTCTGTGCCAAAACACACACCTCACAATCATACTGTATTATTATACAGCATTTTAAGGAAATAATCAATAGATAAAAATAAAAAAATCGATGCGGTTTAAGCATCGATTTTTTATAAAGCTGTTTATAACTTAGTCAGAAACGTAAGGAATAAGAGCTACCTGTCTTGCCTTCTTGATAGCTGTTGTAAGCTCTCTCTGATGATATGCGCAGCAGCCTGTTACTCTGCGGGGCAGAATCTTGTAACGCTCTGTCATGCACTTTCTGAGCTTAGCTACATCCTTATAGTCAATGAATTCAGCTCTGTCGGCACAGAATGCGCAAACTTTTTTTCTTGTACGCTTCATAGGACGAACTGTTGACTTTTCGTTCTTTTCTCTTTCAGACATTGTTTTATCCTCCTTATTTTGATCAGAACGGGTAATCGTCATCGTCACCGGATTCTACGGTGAAATCCGAATTGTTACCCTGCGACACTGTGGGCGCTGTGTTTGAAGTCTGTGCAGGATGTTCCGGAGCAGCGTTTTTAGCGGCATTACCGGGGTAGCTCTGATAAGCAGAGGATGTACCCTGTGTGTTGTTTGCCTTTTCGCCTGTGAACGTGGAACGGTCAACGATAATCTCGGTAATGTAAGCTGTATTGCCGTTCTTATCCTGGTAAGATCTGTTCTGGAGCTCACCCTCGATAAGTATCATGCGTCCTTTTGCAAAATATCTTGAAATGAATTCTGCCTCGTTACGCCATGCGACAACATTGAAGAAATCGGATTTTCTGTCTTCTCCCTTTGTCTGAAATCTGCGATCTACCGCAATTCTGAAAGAAAGCACGGAAGCACCCGCAGGTGTCGATCTCAGCTCAAGGTCATTGACAATCCTGCCCATCATAATTACCTTGTTGTACATACGTTATCGTTCCTCCTGTCTGTTTTCAAACCTTGATTACTTGCGTACCGTTACGAGCGAACGGAGAACGCCGTCAGTGATGTTGATGATACGCTCGAATTCCATAGGGAAATCAGGCTTGCAGTCGAAGCTGTAAACTACATAATAACCGTCGGTTTCGTAGTTAATCTCGTAAGCGAGCTTACGAGCGCCCCATTCATCAACGTCAACTAATGTGCCGTGTTCCTTGATCAGATCAGAGAACTTAGCAACGAGAGCCTTTACTGCATCCTCACCGTTCTTGAGTGAAAATACAACAACTGCCTCATACTTTTCGCTGAGCTTTGCCATTATAAAGCACCTCCTTGTGGATATTAAGCCCGTACTCTTGTACGAGCAAGGGATGTTGACAAAGTTGTATACTTGTCAAGCTATATTATTATAGCAAACCGAAAACGTTTTGTCAAGACTTTTTTGAAATTTTATATTCTTCCGAAAATCAGCAGGAAAAAGACCATTGCTACAGGCTGGTGCAGAACGTATATCCACAGGGTATATCTGCCTGCAAGCGCAAGCGGTTTGCAATGGGTTTTATAGAAGAACGCCGGCATTTTATCCTCGATAGCGTATTTTCCGGTGTAAGCACCTGCCAGAAAGACGAAAAACCACGGCAGGAGCGGAAAATAATCCATTGACTGAAAGCTCGGTGATCTGAAGCCGAGCGGAAAAAGAAGTCCTGCATTGTAGATAAATTCGGGCAGCTTTATTCCGACACCTTGCGCAGGTCCGAGATAGCCGTACATAATTCCTCTTGTTAATAGGAAAAGCACGGCGCACACGGCTATTCCGACCGGTGCGGGAATCTTAAGGAAATACTTATCCCCTATCGCATATATCATCATGGATACGCCCATAAAGTGCAGTATTCCGAAAAGTATTGGGGCGGAGGGTGCGAAGAATGCGAAAATGAAGGTTATTATCATACCAATAAAAAAGCACTGGATGCCACGCTTTGCGTTATTATGCGAATAACGGCTGCTCATACCGGATATGAACATGAATGCTCCCGCAAAAATGTCACGGACAATGTCAAACCAGCCGTCGAACATTATCGGAATGTGAATATTATAGGTGTAGTTAAGGTCGAAGCAGACGTGGTACACTACCATACAGAGTATGCAGAAGCCTCTTACCTCGTCCATAAAGCCTGCACGTCTGTATTTTTTAACTTCTGTGCCGCTGACGGTTGCTGTATTTTCCATTTTTATCTTTCCTCATATTTTTTTAGTCGGACAAAGTTATTATATCACTAATGCACGTCAAGTTCCACTGTGCATAATCACCAATAATTAAGGCATATATATAGGTGTTTTCTACAAAAGTGAATTACCTTTTTATATTGCAATGCAGGTGCGTTTGTGATATTATATGTATGAAAAAAACAGCGGAAAACTCCGCACTATGAAAGGGACGACATATTAATGCTTATTGCAAAGATAACCGAAAGCGATTTCTTTGGCGGTGAGCCTCAGTACATCGATGATGACGCACGTTATAACACAAGAGGCGTCATGACAGACGGCGAGGGCAACATTGCCATGATGAAGATAGAAGACTCCAAATATTACAAGCTGCCCGGCGGAAGTATAGAGATAACAGAAACTCCCGACAAGGCATTTTTAAGGGAAGTAACGGAAGAAACCGGCTACCCTGCCGAGCTTTTAGGCTATCTCGGATGGATAGAGGAACATAAGTTCAAGAGAAAATTCTGCATGGTTTCACACTGCTATGTGGCAAAGAAAGTATCGGACAAGTGCGATACTGCGATGCTTGAACATTCGCAGGAAAGACTGGGATATAAAATAGAATGGATGCCTTATGACGAGGCTGTAAGCAGACTTAAGGCTCTTTCCGAGCAGTGTAAGGAATATCAGATGAGCTTTGTGCTTAAAAGGGAGCAGCTTATTCTTGAAAAGGCTAAGGAATATATAGTAAAATAAGGACGGATATGAGCGAAGAAAAAGTATTGGCAAACGCAGAATACGGCGAAAACCACGAAAATGACGATATGCTTGCACAGAACGCAGTAAAAAGCGATGAAACAATCTCATTCAGTGTGAGCGATGAAGCCCGTCCTCAGCACACCTGGACGAAAAAGCAGAAACGAACGGTATGGATAGCGGCTGTTGTTGCTGTTGTGCTGTTCATTGCTGTCAGTTTTTTGCTGAGCCTTGCGGGGATTGATATGTTCAGTCTGCTTGGCGGTAATCCTGCGATGCAGTAAGGTTTAGAATAAGTAAGACCGCACCTGTGATGAGGTGCGGTCTTTTTATATGGCGGACTTTTATAATATAAGACAGATAAGCCCGTTACAGCCGTCATTGATAATCCTCTGTATCGCCTCCTGCAGTTTTGCTCTTGCGTCATCGGGCATACGGCTCAGCTTATTGTGCAGGCCCTCGTTTACAAGCTCGTGGAGTGATTTTCCGAAAATATTGCTTTCCCATATCTTTGTGGGATTTTCCTCAAATTCTCTGAGAAGATACCTTACCAAATCCTCCGATTGCTTTTCACTGCCGACTATCGGGTTTACCTCAGTGTTGATATTTGCAAGGGTCATATGAATTGACGGGGCTGACGCTTTGAGCCTTACTCCGAATTTTCCGCCCTGCTTTACAATTTCGGGTTCTTCAAGGGTAAGCTCCTCGGCAGACGGCATTACTATCCCGTATCCTGTGGCTCTGACCTGCTCAAGTGCGGTGCTGACTTTTTCGTACTCTTTCTTGATTCTTGCAAGCTCAATCATACAAGGCATAAGGTCGCCCTCGTCGCTAAGCTCGATGCCTGTGGCTTCGCCAAGCACCTTATAGAAAAGCTCCTGCCCCAGTTCCACTGTGACATAGGCTGTTCCCGAGCCAAGCTCCGTTTTATCCTTACTGCAACGGCTGACGCTTTCGCACTGCCCTATTTTGCCCGTGAAGCTGTCTAAATCACCCATACAGGAGATATTTTCCGCAGATGTCCTTACAGCTTCGAATACCTGCTTTTTCAGGTAATGGTCATTGTCGAGGGACGCTAACCACTTCGGCAGTTTTATGCCTATCTCTCTTACGGGAAAGCCCATAAGCACATCGGACAGCAGTTCCTTTATATTTTCTTCGGTGATGTAAAGACAGTTCAGCGGTGTTACGGTACAGCCGTACTTTTCCGAAAGCCTGCAAGCAAGCTCTTTTGATTCTTCCGATGAGGGATCGCTGCAGTTAAGCACTACGGTAAACGGCTTTTTTATGCTTTTCAGCTCGTTTATCACACGCTCCTCCGCCGCCTCGTATTCCTCTCTCGGAATATCGGTGATACTGCCGTCTGTGGTGACCACAAGTCCTATGGTGCTGTGTTCTGTGATTACCTTATGAGTACCGACCTCCGCCGCCATATTGAACGGCACTTCCTCGTCAAACCATGGTGTTTTGACCATTCTTGGCGCTTCGTTTTCTATATAGCCCTTTGCGCCGGGAACTATGTAGCCTACGCAGTCAATAAGTCTTACATTCATTTCCACGCTTTCGTCAACGGTGATATTTACCGCTTCCTCAGGCACGAATTTCGGCTCTGTGGTCATTATCGTTTTTCCTGCCGCAGACTGAGGAAGCTCATCCACTGCCCTTTCCCTGCGAAATTCGTCTTCGATTGACGGTACGACCAGCACGTTCATAAACCTGCTGATAAAGGTCGATTTCCCCGAACGGACGGGACCGACAACTCCTATATAGATATTTCCGCCTGTTCGCTCGGAAATATCCTTATAAATTGATTTTGGCATAAATTCTCCTTATCTGTCAGCAAAATGCCGTATCTTGAGTATTGTTATATTATCGGAATCAGAAGCAGGCCTGACACTTTGCCGTCGGTGACCTCGTTTTCGGATTCTATCGCCGCCGCAGAAGTGTTATAGCGTTTTGCTATGTTCCATACATCCTCGTTTTCATCGGCAAAATACAGCTTCAACGAATAATCATCGCACTTTTGCTTTTCTGCGTTTTCGTTAAGCTCTATCTGCTTTATTATCTGACTTGTGCCGCAAACAAACATACATCCCTGCATAAGAAGCGAGCATCTTATTTCGATACCGTCATCGGTAATGCTGTAGCTTACAGACGATATGTTCACGACAGGCTGTATGACGCAACCGTCGGTAACCATACCAAGCTGTTCGGTAACATCAAACGGCAGATTTTTTTCAATGAATACAGGCTCGTTGTCCTTTACGGCACTGATAAAGCACAGCAGTTTACCGCTCACTTTAAGCTCGCCGTTTTCACACGGTCTGCAGATTATTTCCGATACGAAGCATTCAGCGTCCGTCACGCTGTCGGGAATGCCGTTTTCGCACTCGATAAGCTGTTTTATATTAAGCGTTCTGCTGATAAATCTGTGGTCGGATTCGGTTTTTAACGCAGAAGTGGTGTAGCTTGATTCGTAGGACGTGGAATACATATCGGTGACGGGATAAATGCTTTCTTCAAGCGTTGCGGTAATCTGAGAGCCGATTGTCAGCTCACAGCCGAATACTCCCGATGCATCGTCATCGGCGGACTTTACCGTAAGAGCGCACGACAGAACTCTGAACAGGGCGTAGCAGGTGTGCCTTTCGTCAATGCCCTGCATATCGACTATCTGGCTGAGGGGAATCTCGGCTTCCATTGTCTGAAGATATGTGCCGTTATCGTTTCCGACAAGATACAGCGCTTTCAGCTTTGCCTCGCCCTTAAGCACGACCTTGTCTGCGATTATCTTGCAGTCATTCACGACCGCTGTGGCATCACAGCTTACAACGGCTTTCACTGTGCCGTCAATGCCGGATACGCCTATATCTTCACGGACAACGAACTGCTTTCCTGCGGTGAGTTTTCTTGTACAGCTTACTTTATTTTTTCTTGTCTGTATGTTACAGCCTTCAATATCCGTTATTATCTCAAACGGTGTTATGTTCTCTACCTTTATCCTGAAGCTGACCGCTCCCCTGACATCAATGCGTCTGCCCGAAACCGCACGGCAGGTAGTATAATCCACCTTAGGCTCAACAGTCACCGTGCCGTTGTCGGCTGATTTCGGCAAATCGACCGTTTTTGAATAGCTGTAGCGATGCTCTACGCACTCCATACCTCCGCCCTCGCTAAGATAGAGTGCGGTGATGCATATCACACCGTCGAGTATCAGCTTGTCGCCCGAAATGTTGCAGGATACTATTCCGGGACGAAGGGTGCATCTTAATATTCTGAAAATGTCGGGGTAATAATCCGGCAGGACATAATCAAACTCGACACCCTGCTCCGCCTGTCCGTCATATATCACTTCTGTGACAAATACAGGCTCTTTCTTTACGGAAAAGTCCATATAATCCTCCTTTAGCTGTTTCCCTCTTGTACGGGTTTTAACACAATATATGAGGGTGCGGGACATAATATTACTGTTTGTCAGGGAAAAAGAAAAGGCTGTACCGAAAAGGTACAGCTTCAAACTGTAGAAAAAGTATGTTACTTAATGTGCTTCTGTTATATCATTCAGCTTTAACTACAATAGCAGGCTACCGATAGTGCTATTTGTCGGACAGCACTTCTCGGGTTCGCTATTCGAATTGGTACACTTGTCAATATTAACGAGGGAAAGAACCAAAGAGACTAGGGCAAGGGACTTGACAGCCCCTCTCCCTATCTCTTAGGTTCTCTCCCTCGTGGCTCCCTCTTTCCTTACTCACACCCCCACCCCGTCGGGGTGTTGGTTGAACTCGAATAACCACCTGAACATTGTATATCCTGTCGATGCGGGGACGCTTAATGCTACACGTCCGCATATTAGTACATATATCTCAGGTTAGTGGCGTTTTTTTGATGAGTCAATGTCAGTGCAGTTGTACCGGTATACTCACGAAAATATTAATACCTTATCGGTATGGAAACTGTTTTAAGCAGTGTTGGCGATATGTTTAACGGTGCGGATTCAATAAACGTTTTTTTACAGAATGATTATGTTAATTTTGTTGCATAAGTCTTGACGGCTCGTGATAATCGGGGTCATTGATAAGATGAGAATTTATGGTGGAGTTGTTTATGATACAGCCTTTGTTCATAAAGCCTATATCGAGCGAGTAAATGCCTGAGGATGAACTTGATTTTATATCGCTGTTCTTTATAAGCAGAGAGCCTTTTCCTTCTGCGCTTCCTATGCCTGCGACAGCGTCGCCTTCAACGTGTACGGTGATGTCCGAGTCGGATATAACAGTGTCGCACGCTGTTTTGCGGCAGCCTACGGCTGAGCCGCACGGCGCCTTGAGCAACAGGTCAAGGGTGGAGTTTTTGATATTTATCCTTGACGGAGTGCTGCCGTCAAGCGCCGCCAGCGAACCTATACAGCCTGCACGTTCTCCGAGCGAGCGGATAAGGAACGTTGTGCCGTCTGCTTTTATATCGGTATATCCGCAAAGAGAGCCGACAGCGAGTGCGTTATTGCCCGAACAGCTTATATCTATCGTAGCGTTGCCGGTTTCTATGCCACAGCTTCCGTCACAGGAGCCTGCACCGATACAATCCTTGCCGGTTGAGGACATTTTGATATTGCCGCTGAGCAGCTTTATGGGCGTTTCACAGGGGGAAACGCCGCCGCCGATACATATGCCGTGGTCGCCGTTTGCCTGCAGTTCAACATTGCCGTTAATATCTATCGTAATCTCACCGAAGGTATCGTTATAGCTGCTGCCGATACAGCAACCGTCATTACGGTAGGAGTCAATGTAGAGATTGCCGTTGCCGGTTATAAGCAGTTTTGATGAGCCGGGAACGGATATTCCGTCATAGCTGAGCAAATCGGTCCCTTTTATTTCGAGCGTGGTGTCGGAATTTTCACCAAGACGTATGCACTGACGCAGAGCGCCTTTTATGTTGGCGTTTTCGAGTATTATGTGTGACTTTGAGCCTTCTGCGGTCTTGATAACAAACGACATAACATCACAGCCGTTTGCGTAAAGGTGTGCAACGGCGTTTTCGACTATAACTCCTGTGTATCTGTCTGACAGCAGTTTTTCTATATCGAGATGCTCCTCGCAACCGTCGTGGACGATGTAATCATGAGCCTTTTTTATTTCGGGGCGGCACATATTGAGCATACGCATCTGCTCGGCAACAGCGTCGGGTATATCGGGAACGATTTCCTTCTGCGGCTTTGCGGTATAGAAGCCCTGAATGTAATCTACACCTCTGCGGATGGTGACGCTCATTTCGTCATAGGTTTCGACACCCTCCGCAAGCACCTTTATATTGTTCAGCCTTGCAAAATCAATGATGCCTGTGAGGAAGTGCTGTTTCTTTACGTTTGTGTTGATGTCGGCTATGAGGGAGCGGTCTACTTTTATGACATCGGGCTGAAGGCTCAGCACAGCGGCAGTGTTGGAGTATCCGCTTCCGTAATCGTCAATGGCTATCATACAGCCTTTCGACTTGAAAAGATGACGCAGGCTTGCTATCTTGTCGCCTGTAAGGTCTGCCTGCTCGGTAAACTCGATAACAAGCTGTGGCATGATATTTCCGTATTTTTCGCAGAGCCTGTTGAAATCGTACTCCGTAATCATACTATCGGGTATTGAGTTTATGAATATCTTCTTTTCGCCGAAACGGGCACGGTTTGCGGAGATTATCTCCAGAACGTTTTCGAATGTGAGCCGTTCGATATCATAAAGCCTGCCGTGTTCTCTTGCTATCCTGAGTATCTCGAGAGGTGCCGAATTTTTCGGGCGCATTAGCGCCTCGTAAGCGTAAACGGAGCCGTCAACGGTAGACACTATCGGCTGGAAGCAGTAGCTGAAATTGTTTTCGTCGATAAGTCCTGTCAGGAGCTTTGAATCCGAATAGCTGTTGCATTCGGCTACATATTCTTCCGCTGAGAACTCTCTTTTTATACTGCCGAGTGCTTTTGCTCTGAAAAGGGCGAAATCGGCATAGTTTATCATCATATCTATAGTAGCCGCCTGCGAGGGATACCAGCAGTAGCCTGCGGTTATCGTATATGCTTCGCTCCGTGTTTCGATGGTGTTGCCGAATTCATCGGTCAGCTTGCAACGTGAAACGGCATCGTACATCTTTTTCATAATGTCGGATATTTCGGACTTTGTCATCTGCATGAAAAATACGAGAAAGTCCTTATAGCTTTTCACACCGATTATAACGTTATCGGAAGCAAAGCGTTTTATCGCATTTGCCGCAGTTGCAACGCACAGTGCGGTTTTATCGTAGTTCAGCTCGCTGTCTACACGCTCTATGCCGTTGATGTGTATCGCCGCCATACAGCACTGGGCGGTACCGCTGATCTCTGAGAGCATACTGCGTACACGTTTTATGAAGTAGTCACGGGTATACATACCTGTGAGCATATCATATTCCTTAGCGTTATCCTTGTGTGAACGAGCCTCCATTATCTGTGTTACGTCCTGCACGAAGCCGAGCATATAATCCGTGTCATATATGATTTTGATTTTTATATAGCTTGTTTCGCCGCCGGCGGTATACATATATATGTTCTTGTAGCCTTCTATCTGATTTTCGTTAAGGCTGTCAAGCAGTGCGTAGAAGCTGTCCTTGCTCATATTATCGCCTTCTATATGGAGCATAGAGGCGACGTTTTTATCGTAATACGCCTTATTCGAATCGTGCGGCAGCTTGAAAACACCTATAGTGGGGAAGTTGTCGAGAAATATATTCCAGTCGTGTCGGCTGTTTCCGTCTTTATCAAAAAAGCTCATATAAAGTCCTCCGAATTACACAGATTACCAAATTCATTATACAAGTTTTTACCACAAAAGTCAATCTGATTTAAGCAAAATGCACAAAATAGACAAATTATCAGGTCGATTTTGTACATTTTTGAGAAAAGCAAAGCCGTGCGGGTGTTACAGCGGTTTTGTTTTTTGACAGTAAAAATCTTTTTTCTTACAATTTTGCAAGTTAGCGAAATAAGGAAATAATTTGCTGTATAATCATAGTATAAAGAACTGTCGGTTTAACCGCTTATTATGGCGGTTATAGCGGCAATCTGAGGAAGGGTGGTATTTATATGGCATTTATGAAGAAGAAAACAAAGCAACGATGCAAAACCATCCTGTCGTTATTCTTTGCGCTGACGCTGATAATGTCGGCGGTCACCTTTGCGGTATCCGCCGCAGAAGCGGCGGCGCTGTCGGTACAGCTGAAAACCGACAAGGAAGAATATACGGCGGATGAGGATATAGCGTTAACGCTTGAGATCAGAAACGGCAGTACGGGCAGGCTTGTCGATATTGCTTACGATATTACGGCACCGGACGGCTATGAGCTTAAAAGCGGAAGTGCAAGCGGCGGTGAAACGGAGCTTCTTGCGGGAGGAACGCTGAAGTTTGACAGCGTGTATTCTGCGGTAAAAGCGACTCCGGATAATCCTGTGACAGACGGAAGGATAAACCCGACCGTGCCGCTTATATCGGCGGTAATATGCGCTGCGGCACTTTTTGCACTTAACAGGAAGAAAGCAAAGAAAATGCTCGCCTCGCTGCTGTGCGTATCTTTGCTTTTGACGGCACTGCCGCTTGACGTTGCCGCAGAGGAAATCGGCAAAGCTGCGGCTGATACCGCAGATGTGACGGTTACAAAGGATATTACCGCAGGCGGTGCGAAAAAGACGTTTACCGCACGGGTAACGGCAGGAAAAACCGCCGACAGCGTAACTGTTACATATGATACGCTGGGCGGAAATAAGATAGACAGTGTTACGCTTGCCGCCGGAGAAACTATAGGCAGGCTCCCCGAAGCGATAAAGAAAAACGCTGTCAATAACGGCTGGTATCTTGACAAGCAGTGCTCGACACAGTTTTATGAGGACGAGCCAGTAAATCGTGATATAACGCTTTATGCGGGATATGATGAGGATAAGATAAAGCCGGAAACGCCTGAATACAACGAGATAACCATATCGGACGCACCTGAGGACTTTTCATTCTCGCTTATCTCATCACAGAGCATAACGGACGAAAATTTGCAGGACGTTATCAGTATTGAAAATCAGTTCGGAGAAATGCCGCTGCTCAAAGTTGAAAATACAGGCAGCGGAGTATACACTGTAAAGCCTGTTATCAACTGGACGGAAGGCGGCGCATATGTGCTGAGCCTTATAGATAACGGGGTGCGGTTTGACGGCATCAATTCCGACATTATGCCTGACGAGAAGATAAGAACCATTACGCTTTTCATTTACAGGGAAGAAACGAACAACGTAAAGCTTAAAGACGGCATAGTTACTATCCCGAAAAGCCGGATAAGAGAAGATGACGACAACGAGCATATCTATATGTCACGCAGTGAATTCGAGGCACTCTCGATACACGAGGGTACGGTAATATTCGCTGACGATGCCGAAGAGCCGAGCTATCTGAACGTTGTGTCGTATGAACTTTTCGGCGATGAATACAAGATTCTCACGGTCGGCAGTGATGTTGACGATATATACGAAGAACTTGATATTTACTTCAAGGAAAAGTATGTCAAAAACGATGTGCTTGCCGAGGCGATAGATACTGAAAAGCTGGTAGAACAGCTTTATGCAAGCGAAGGAACACAGCAGCTTACATATATGCTTGCCGCCGCTGTATATGACAGCAAGACGGTAAGGGAGCTTGGTGACGGCAATGCGCCGTTTGAGCTTATGTCCAACACATATATGGACGGGGTAAACTGGAACGACAAGCAGATAAAGCTGAATGTAAAGGAACTTCTCGAAGGGCTTACAATCAGCGCTAAGGTCGGTACGGCGAAGAATACTAATTTCAAATGTATAAACGGTTTCCCGAATGAGCAGGACTGGACGGCACTCAACATCACATTCAGCTATGAGATGACGCTTAAAAACAAGGTGAAACTGGAGGCTGAGGTAAGCATCAGCGAATACCTTATCATAGGCGTAGGCGGCACTCTCAGCTTAAAGCGTGACTTCAACGTGAAATTCCTGCCCTTGTCGCAGACGGATGTAACATTCAAGATACTGGTCTGCTCGGCAGATGAGGAAGAGGACGATAAGCAGCAGGATAAAGAAGAAAAGAGAGATGTTTCCGTTGAGATAGAAGCCATAATGAACGGCGAGGATAAGGAAAGCGGAAATATCATAAAAGACGTGCGTGAAATGCTCGAAAACAAGGGCGGAGCCATAAGGCTATGCGAGGTGAACCTTTTCAGCGCAACGTTTATGCCTATACTGCCGCTGTCTATAAAGACGGAACTTAACTTTGTGGTTAATGTTTCGTTTGCGGCGGGTATCAGTATGGAAGCATCTGTGCTTCAGGCAAAGGGTCTTGGCATAAGAGGAAATATCAAGGAACCGTCATCTATAAACGTATACAGATTTATAATGGCGGGCGACGACCGTTACATATTTGATATGTACGCTTACGGCTATCTTGGCGTTGAGGCGGGCATCGAGGGTAAGGTATCGGTATCGCTTCTTGGTCTTAATGATCTCGGAAGTGTCGGTGCGGCACTTGAAATAGGTGCTTATGCCGACCTGTACGGTTATCTGCACTATCATTCGCAGGATATGCGACACAATAAATACTACGCTTCTCCGAAGGAACATTACCACGAGCTGCAAGGCGGAATATACTTCGAAATGGGCGTGTATATAAAAATCTCGATATTTGCGGAAAGCAAGCTGTTTAAGAAAAAGGCGGAGCTTGCAAAGCAGTTCAAATTCCCGATATTCAGCGTAGGCGACAAATATATATATGCGGATAAGCCGACGCTTGAGGGCAATACAGACATAATACTGCGGGAAACAGATACGAATGTTTATGAGATAGACGGACTTATCCCTGCGCAAGGCACATATCTTGATATAACAACAGGAGATATTGTAACACGGCAGATGAGCAGCAGTGAGTTCAAGGCTACCTGCTACAGCAAGTATTTCAAGGTGAGCAAGAGCGACGACGGCAAGATAACGCTCATGGTATCTCCCGACGCTCCGAGCAGATATACAAGCGGCTTGCTTAGCTGTATACTGCGCCTTTACTATACGGGCGGACAGAATCTGCTGTTCACATCCGATACGGAAAATCTGTACTATGACGCAGACAAGGGCACTTATATCAGCAGAAAGCATATCGGTGACATTGGCGTATACTATTACCGCAAGGGAGTTGACTTCCCTCTTGAAGACAAGGATAAGACCGCAACGCTTCAGTTTGCGGTTTCGGCTGACGGCAGGACGGAAATTGTAGATACAATAACCGTACAGAAGGGCGGATATGTAAGCGGCTATTCGCTTGCGGTTTCGACCTACTGTGATAAAAACGGCTATATCTATGATAAGTCGCTGTTTGATACAGAGATACAGCCGTACTATTGGCTCAGCAATGATATGACCATTACGCTTAACACATACACTGCACAGAAGCTGTACTCTGTGGAATACTTTGACACTGAAAATGACAGATGGGTAAGCGAACTGTGGGCGGTAGATTATCTTGACGATATAAAAATGTTCGACAGATATAAACAGCCTGTGAACAGCGTTACTCATTTTGCGAGCTTCGGTATCGACAGAGCGGATGGTATGAGATACCGGATGTACATGAAGGACGCTCTGGCATACAGATACTATGACAGCAGTTACAGCGGCAGTGTACACGGTCTTGATACGACTAAGCCGCTTGCGGTGAACTATGGCAGTGAAGAAGATCTGCAGGCATTCAGGGCAGAATACGAAAAGCTGTACCCGACGGCCTACAGCATTATGCTCAAAGCAAACTATCTTGTAAGAAGATGCATAGTCGATATTTATAACGAGAGCGGTTATGCGGGTGCAAGATATGTTGAATACGGCACTGAGTTCAGAGTGCCGGATACATTTATCGACAACATCAACAGCAGTAAGGAAAACGAACTTATCGGCTGGGATATTGACGGTGACGGCAAGGCGGATATTGCTCCTAATGAAAAGTTCACCGTTATGGGCGATATGAGGCTGAAGCCTGTGATGAAGCGAAAGCTGTACACGGTAACGGTAAGACTTGCGGATTATACCGAAAGAAAGTTTGACGTTATTTACGGCAAGCCTTTACCGCAGGAACTTGACCGGCTTATAAACAGCATTCCCGACAGTCCGAAGCCTGACAGCGAGGATTCGTTCTACGAGCCGTCATATGTGCTTATTAAGAGCGATGTTACGGTAGGCGGTTATACGGCAGGCGAAACTGTAAGGTACAACGGCGATATAAGCATAATGCCGGAAAGCAATGTGTACTTTGAGATAGTTCCTGCGAAGCTGTATCACTACATAACGCTTATCGCAAACGATGGCGGCGGATTCAGATATACTGATGAAAACGGCGCTGAAATAGAAACTGACAGGATAAGGACGGTTGTACAGGACGGTTACCGTTTTGCAACGGCGCTTTACGGATATTCCGCATTCGCACCTGATGACACATATACTACCGAATATCTGCTGTCGTATTTTGTGGACGCAGACGGAAACAGAATCGGCAGTAACGATAATGTGAAGAAGCCCGGTACCTACTATATGAAGTGGAACACCAACGACAGACGCTGTTATATAAACTATGACGTTTATATTTACAACGAGCACGGAGCGGAGGTTTCACACGAGGTAAAGTCCGAGTTTGACGGCTACAGACCCGAATATGATGAGCTTTGTAAAAAGTATGATGCCGAAATTGAGGCGCTTGCACAGTATGATGACGAGTATTACACATATACTCTTAAGGAAGAGCCGATAAACGAAGAAAACACAACGATTGACGGCAAGACCTACAAGACTATAATTGTAAGGTGGAACAGAACGCCGAAGGAGTTTGATGTAACGTTTGACTATGACAACGGCACGGAGAACGAAACGGTAAAGGTAAAGTACGGCTATCTGTATCGTGCAACGGTAGGTGCTTTAAAGGATGATAAGTTCAACGATTATGAGCTTGTCGGATTTGACCTTGACGGTAACGGCACAGCAGATGTGATGCCGGGCGAATCGTTCAGAGTAACGGGCGATATGACGCTGAAGGCAGTATGGAAAGCTACCGACAAAATCTACAGCGTGGTGTTCTATGCTATGAGCGGTGAGTTTGATGACGGTACGGTGCGTTATGAGATAACGGGTAAATACGGCGACGCAATCTCACTGTCGGATATTCCTGTGCCGACAGGTACAGAGGGCTATGAGTTTGCAGGCTGGGATAATGCCGTTCCGACGACGTTCGGTAATGACGACGGTATTATAAAGACCGAGATCAAAGCAACATACAAGCTGAAAAAGATGACGATAACCTACCGTCTTGTAAATCTTGATACCAACAAGGTTTACGAAAGCTATAAAACAGCCGAATTTGACTACGGAACGGTGTTCACGGCTGATATGCTTGAGGCATCTCCTGATACAGACGGCTGTCTGTTCGGCGGATGGCTTGGCGAAAACGGCTATTCAGTCATCGGAAAAGAAATCAAGTCCGATATGACGCTGACGGGTACTATCACTCCTGTTTATGTCATCTACTCGCTTGACGGTGTTGAAAGCTCAAGGGAAAAGGCTAAAATCGGTGCTGAGGTCACAGTAAAGGAAAAAGCCGACGGTTATCTTGAGTGGACAACGGACGATGTAACGGTTGTAGGCGGAAAGTTCACGATGCCGTCGAAGAATGTATCGTTCACAGCTGAAAAGGATATGAGCGGTTATCTGACAGTTTCAAACGGCAGTGCAAGCACGATAATAGATACCGAAAGCAAGACGTTTATCAGTGGTAAGGCAAGCGGCTTTGAGTACGATACCGCTACAGGCATACTGACAGTGACCGGAAACGGTCTTAAGCTGTCGGGTGTCGGAAAGAATATAATGCTGTATGTTAAGCCAAGCGTTTCGGATATTACGTTTGAAAATCTTACGCTTACGGCAGGAGATATGAACGGCGTGAAGCCCGACGATTTCAGCAGCATAGGCGTAGGCGACGGAAGCGGCTCGGCTGACACATATCTGATGTTTGTAAGCTCAAACAGCCTTAAGGTGAACATAAACGGAAATGTTACGCTTTCTAAACGTAACACGGCGACTACAGAAAACCTGTTAGCGATAGATCAGGCGCACCTTGACTACGACGATGTAACTCCTATGAGTATGGAGTTTATCGGCGGCGACAGCCCGAATCTCACAGTAACGGGAAATACATACGCTATACAGAGTATTGGCAGTGTTGATTTCAGCGATATGATATTTACCGCAGCAGCTGAATATTACGGCGTACACGCAGAAACGATCCGCTTCGACAGATGCAGTATAACAACAACAGGGCTTGCGGGAACGAACATAGAATCGTCAACCGGCATATACAGCAACGACCTTTCGATCGTTGACTGCAGCTTAGACATAAGAACCGGAATATTCGGTGAAACGATCGATATTTCGGGTGCTACAGACGGAATAGTTACCTCCGGATATGGTGGGGCGGTTATGGTAAAGTGCAAGACAAAGGGCTGGTCGGAAACGGCAAGCGGACTGCTGACGGTGGCACTTGACAAGGGATGCTCCGTACTGTTTACGGTATCGGCAGGAAATTCGGCAATTCAGGCGTTTGACTTTGAGGGAGGGGAAAACAAGGTAGTTTCCTATCCGCAAACTACGGTGCCTGATAAGGAATTTGAGCTGACGAAGGATTTCTACTGGCTTCTTAAGGAGAAGAACGGTACGGCACTTATAAATGAGATAAGATTCTCGGGTAAATAAACGAACAAGCGACCCCGACAGAGTTTTCTGTCGGGGTCGATGTTTTATATAAAAAGTCTTTTGATTGATGTGCTTCTTGTTGCATCGTTCAGCTCTGACTATGATAGCAAGCTACCGATAGTTCTTTTTGCAAGATAGCACTTCTCGGGTTCGCTATTCAAATCAATGCACTTGTCAATATGAAATAGGGAGATAACCAAAGGGATCAGGAAAACAACTTCTAAGCAACTACAATCCCCACCGTAGTTGGCTCGGCTTGACC
>ERZ1026977.304-NODE-304-length-25698-cov-10.487423_pt1 | contig 25698 bp, 18 predicted proteins | sample MGYA00519292_ERZ1026977 | MGnify/ENA primary metagenome ERZ1026977 (study PRJEB26926, sample SAMN06164410) | human gut metagenome | biome: ENVO:00009003; feature: ENVO:2100002; material: ENVO:00002003 | host: Homo sapiens | place: USA | collected 2012 ... | reverse complement strand
TCATGCCTAGTCTCGTGGGCTCGGAGATGTGTATAAGAGACAGCCAAAATAACAACTCGCCTGCCTGTTTTAAAATTTAAAGATTTTGAAATCGTTGAAAATGCTAGATTTAAAAGCAATTTTAAAAATATAATTTTCTCCCCTGAAATTTATTCTTTGGAAAATGTTAAAATGTTTATGAAAAATTGCTTAAAACAAAACAAAAATCCATTTTTGGATATCCCAAATTTTGCGCTACAAGAAGATATATTGTTGCTTAAAAACATAATAAACGAAACTAAAATTCCAATAATTGCCAACAATTATTTTGCTCTAACTTTCGATACTGAAAAAGTTGCTGGTGCAGCATTAAATGTTTATAACTCAATAAGTGCAAAATATTTAGATATGCCGATTATAACAGCGGAAAGCGATATCTCCACGCGAATAAATTATCCATATATGACCTTAAGACATTGCCCAATCAAACAACATTTAAAAACTGATTGTTCGCATTGTTTGTATAATAAAAACTACAAATATTTGATGGAAAATGGCAAAATTTTAACTTTAAAACGCAAAAAACTCGCGACTTGCACCTTCTATTTAACTTAAAAATCCACCCCTCGGTGGATTTTTTATAATCAATACAAAACTAAAATAGATTATTTGTTAAACAAAAAACGAACACAGAGGTGTTCGAATCTTTGGTGTCGATAGAGAGACTTGAACTCTCAAGTTTATAAAAAACACAAGAACCTGAATCTTGCGCGTCTACCATTCCGCCATATCGACAAATTATTTCAGATGTGTTTCTATAATTTTTTCAATTTGTTCGACAGTTGAAAGTAAATCTACATTATCTATGACATAGTCAAAATTTTGTTTAAAACTATTTTCATATTCATATCGTTGAATACGCTTTTCAATGTTTGGCTCGCCCCTGCCGATTAAACGATTGATTAATTCTGCCTTTGGAGCGTCTAAAAATATTGAAATAACTTTGATATCTTTAGGCAATTTGTCAACAAAAGACTTTTGACCTTCAACGCCAATATCTTTTATGATTATGTTGTTTTTATCTTTCATCAATTCAACACTTGAATTTAATGTTCCGTAATAATTTCCGTGAATCTCTTCGTGTTCAAACAATTCATTATTTTTAAGTTTTTCTTCAAATTCTGCTTTTGTTAAATGAATATAATCTGATGAAACAAGTTCAGATTCGCGCCTTTCTCTCGTTGTGCAAGTTTTAAACATTTGTAATTTTGGATTTCTCTTTAAAAGTTCTCTAATAACTGTATTTTTTCCTACTCCTGAGCAACCTGAAACAATAATAAACATAATCTCTCCAAATTTGTTGCTATTATATCAAAAATAATAAAATTGTCAAATAATTTGCTAGCCTGTCATTATTTGAAACTTAAATTCATAAATTTTAGTATGAAAAAAATTCGCGTCGCTATAGTCGGATACGGCAATTTGGGCAAAGCTATGGAAAACCTGTTGCTTAAACAATCCGATTACAATTTGATTGGCATATTTTCAAGAAGAAAAATTAAATCCAACCTCAACACTCCTTGCTTTGATATGGTTGAAATAAAAAATTTTAAATCTAAAGTCGATATTATGATTTTATGTGGCGGCTCGGACAGCGACCTTTTAAAGCAAACGCCAGAAATATTGCAAGATTTTAATGTTATCAACACTTTCGACACACACAAATTAATTAAACAAGAAAAGGAAAAATTAGATATCATTGCGAAAGAAAATCAGCATTATGCAATAATTTGCTGCGGCTGGGACCCTGGGTTGTTTTCACAAATTAGAATTCTATTTGACGCAATCAGCAGGCAAAATTCTTTTACATTTTGGGGTAAAGGCGTCAGTATGGGCCACTCAAATGCGGTTAAAAAAGTATTAAATGTCGAAAATGCTGTTGCATATACAATTCCCAACGAAAAATCATTAAAAAAACATCAGCCAACGCACTTTCGCAAACTGTTTGTCGTCGCAAAAAGCGAATATAAAAAGCAAATAAAAAATGACATATTGAGCAACAAAAATTATTTTTCAGACTACCCTGTTACTATAAAATTCATTTCAAAAAAATGCTTTGAAAAACATCATAGATTGCGACCGCACGCAGGCAAAATTATTAACCATTTTAATATAGACAATTTCAAAAACTCGCTCAATTTTAATGTAAAAATGCAAGATAACGCAAGTTTTACGGCTGCAATCGTGATTGCTTACTTAAAAACCTTTGAAAAACTAAAAGAAAACTTTGATTTTGGCACATACACGCTGCCAGAAATTCCAATCAGTTATTTGAATGATAACTTTTTAGATTTAACTTAAAAGGAGCATAATATGAAGATTTTTGAAGGCTGCTGCACAGCGCTAATCACACCCTTTGATAAAAATAACAAAGTAGATTTTAATGAATTTAAAAAGATAATCGATTATCAAATTCGCTGCGGAATTTCCGCATTGCTTTTCCTTGGAACAACTGGCGAAGCTGCAACTATGACAGACAATGAAAAATTGGAAGTTGTTGATTTTGCTGTAAAATATGTAAATCACCGCGTCAAAGTGCTTGTGGGCGCTGGAAACAACTGCACGGCAAAGGCCATTGAAACCGCAAAAGCCTACGAAAAACTGGGCGTTGACGCTTTGCTTGAAGTTACTCCATATTATAACAAAACATCTCAAACTGGCTTAATCGCGCATTTTTCAGCCATCGCAAACGCCGTTAAAGCGCCAATTATTCTATACAATGTGCCATCAAGGACTGGAATTAATATTGAAGTCAACACAATTTATGAACTTAGCAAAGTTGAAAATATCGTTGGCATAAAACAAGCAATTTCTAACATTAATGAAGTCCAAAGAACAACCCAAATTCCAAATTTTGCAGTTTATTGTGGCGAAGACGCATTAAATCTTGCCTTTTTGGCCGCTGGTGCAGATGGTTTCATTTCAGTTGCAAGCAACATTGCCCCAAAAGATGTTATAAAAGTTTATGACAATTTCAAACAAGGAAATTTAACTGCCGCTCGCGAAACTATGAATAACTTGCTCCCACTAATCAAACATCTTTTCATTGAAGTCAACCCTATGCCAATAAAATATGCAATGAATTCAAGTGGCTATCAAGTTGGCACTTGTCGCCTTCCACTTGTTGAAGTTTCCAACGAAAATAAATCTAAAATCGACCAAACTTTAAAAGATTATGACCTTTCACAAAATTAAAAAATCACTCAATCGAGTGATTTTTTATTTTTCTTCAATTTTGACAACAATGCGTCTATTTTGTTTTTGTGCCAAAGATTTGACGATTGTTCTTATGCTTGTTGCAATCTTGCCGCCTTTGCCAATTACTTTGCCCATATCTTCTGGAAGCACTTTAATGCGAACAACATCTACTGTGCCTTCAGTTTCAACTGACACTTCTACTTCTTCTGGATAATCTGCAAGGCTTTTTGCTATATATTCAACTATTTCTTTCATATAACTCACCTACTATTTATTTTCTATAATTCCAGATTTAACCAAAAGTGATTTTGCTGTTTCTGTTGGAACAGCGCCGTTTGACAACCATTTATTTGCCTTTTCAGCGTCAATTTTGATTTCGGCAGGGTTTGTTAATGGATTGTAAGTTCCAATGATGTCGATAAATCTACCATCTCTTGGAGACCTTGAATCTGCAACTACAACTCTGTAAAAAGGTGATTTCTTATCTCCTTTTCTTGTTAAACGAATTTTAACTGACATATTTTCCTCCTATAAAATTTATATATTTAGCATTATTTGCGAAATACCTATTAAAATCTAAATCCTTTCTTGTTTTTTAATTGCTTTAAAAGTTCTTTTGATTGCTCCATCTGCTTTAACAAGGCGTTTACATCTTGTATGCCCGTTCCGCTTCCTTGCGCAATCCTTTTCTTATGGCTTGCTTTTAATATTTCCGGATTTCTTCTTTCCTTAACGGTCATAGACTGAATTATTGCTTTATTTTTTTTGAAAACATTTTCATCTATGTCTGGCATTAACTTAATTTTTGAACCAAGACCTGGAATCATAGCAAGCAAATCTTTCATATTGCCCATTTTTTGAAGGTTTTCCATTTGGACGAGATAATCTTCAAAATTGAAACTGTTTTGCCTAAATTTCTTTTCAAGTTCTTTGGCTTGCTCTTCACTAACCGCTTCTTGAGCCCTTTCAATCAATGTTAAAACATCGCCCATTCCTAAAATTCTGCTTGCAATTCTATCTGGATAAAATGGCTCTAAATCGCCTATTTTTTCCCCTACGCCGCAAAATTTTATTGGCTTGCCTGTGATTGACCTGATTGAAAGTGCCGCGCCACCACGCGTATCACCATCTAATTTGGTGAGAATAACGCCTGTGATATCTAACCTATTGTTAAATTCTTCGGCAACAGTGACCGCATCTTGACCAGTCATCGCGTCAACAGTAAGCAAAATTTCTGTTGGCTCAGTTTCTTTTTTGATGTTTTCAAGTTCTTTCATCAATTCTTCATTGATGTGCAAACGACCGGCAGTATCTATAATAACAGTGTCATAACCTTGCTTAATTGCATAATTAATCGCTTCCTTAGATGTTTTTACAGGGTTTGCCGTTCCACGCTCAAAGACTTCTGCGCCTGCCTGTTTTCCAACAACTTGTAATTGATTGATTGCGGCAGGTCTATAAACATCGCAAGCAACAAGGAGTGGCCTTTTGCCCGATTTTTTCAAATGATAGGCAAGTTTTGCACACATTGTTGTTTTACCTGCACCCTGCAAACCGCACATCATTATAACTGTTGGAGGCTTTGATGCAACATTAAGTTTTTGATTTGTGCTGCCCATCAAATTTGTTAATTCTTCGTTTACAATTTTAATAACTTGTTGAGCAGGTGTAAGACTTTTCATAACTTCATCGCCGACCGCTTTTTCAGAAACGCTAGCAATGAATTTTTTAACAACCAAATAATTAACATCGGCTTCTAAAAGAGCAATTTTAACTTCGCGCATTGCATCTTTAATTTCAAGTTCTGTTAACTTGCCGCGATGAATTATTTTTGAAAAAGCGTGATTTAATTTTTCGCTCAAACTCTCAAATATAGCCAAAATTTACCCCTTTTTTAATTCTGTTATTATCTTTAATGCACCGACTTTACGCTCTATTTCTAACAATTTCTTTTCAGATTTTTTCAAGCTATCAAAAATTGCTTGCCTTGACACATTTAAAATTTCTGCAATCTCTGACAAAGTTAAATCTTCATTGAAATATAAATTTGCAACTTGCTGTTGTGATGGCGACAAAAGTTTGCCGTAAAGTTCAAACAAATCTCCAAACAAAACAGTTTTTGTAAGTTCTTCCATATTGTAAAGCCCTTTTGCTTTACAAGCATAACATAAAAAAAAAGAAAATGCAAGTGTTTTATGCATTTTTCTTTTTTCTTTTTTTGCTAATTATATAACCTATAACTGACAATATTAATACTGATGCGGAAACAATCAATGTGATGTTAAGCCAATTATCATTATCTGCAACAACAATGAATACGCCCATCTCTTCCGTTTCAAATTTGATTGTTCCATTCTCGTAAGTTGTGTTCAACAATGTTTTTGTTCCGTCAGCATTTAAACGGAAAACTTGTACATTGTTTAATCCATTGGAATAAGGCTTAATATTAACTGTAATTTTACCGCTTTCTTGAATATCTTGCTCTTGGAGTTTTAATGACAAGTTATATGCCCCAACGATGCTTTTTGAATTTCCAAAATCAGCAATTTCCGTGCTTGTCGCATCATATTTTGTTGCAATTAATGTTGTTCCTTCTTTTAATAAAGTGTTTGAGTTAGACGCTTCAATAAAAAGTTCATTTGCAACATCTTGTTCAGATGCTTCAACAACGGCATTTGTAATATTAGCTGTCAATTCCGTTGGATATGTTAAGTAATAATTGCCGCTATCCTCACCTTCAAGCTGTCCGCCATAGACAATAACTGGTATATTGTTTCCAACACTTGATTGAACAAATTTTGCAACAGCATCTTTTTCATAAGCGAAATAAACATCATCGCCATTTATTACGCCAGATAGTGTTGGAGTTCTAAGATATGCGACATCTGTGCCGTCATAAACTTTGTCCATAGCAGAAGTTACAAGGGTCAACTCCTTTCTAGTAATTGAAAGTGTTGCGCTTAACATTTCAATATCATAATTTGAATTTTCTAATTCACAAATTAACTTGTATGTTCCAACATTTTCGCCATTTTCTCTTATAATTGCACCACTTAATGTGTCGTGACCAATTATTGAACCTTCAACGATTTCGTATTCAAAGATAGGGTCTGCTGAGCCATAAACTTTAACTAAATTGCCCACTTTAATGACCAATTTTAATTTGTTAATAATTAATTTGCCTTCGATATATTTAATATTGTAATTTTCTGCGTGTAAAATTGAAGAATAAATTATATATTCGCCTGCGGCACTGCTTTGAGTTCTGTAAAGCGAAATTGCAAGTTCGCTATTTTCTATATCTCCAACTATAGAATATGTGAGAGTTGGAATTTCTTCTCCGTAATTAATTTCAAAGCTATCTGCTGTTATTGTTACATCGCGCTTTGTGATTTCAAAATAATTAGTAATTATTTCAACATCATATATGTCGCCTTCAACATTTGCATTGATTAAATATTTTCCAACATCAACGCCGCTCTCTTTATATAAAGTTACAACGGGTTCGCTGCCTTGCAAAATATTTCCACTCAAAGTGTAAGTCAATTCAATATTGTCAGTGCCATCAAATATTTTTGATGCAGGATTGATTTTGATAGTTATCTTTCGTTTTTCAATAACAAACTTTGCGCCTGTATAGATAATGTTATAATTTTCTGCAGCCAAAGTTCCAACTAAGATATCATATTCGCCTGGCTCATTGCCTTCAACCCTTGTTAGATTGCCAGTTATTCTGTCACCCAAAATAAGTCCGCTTACTTGATAAGTCAATTCAGGTTCGATTGTTTCATCATAATATTTAACAACGCTATTTGCTGTGATGTATAAATCTTTTGGTACAATTTCAAAGTTAGCACCTAAGAATCTTAAATTGTAATTTGAATTGACTTGAAGAGTGCCGATTGTTATTGAATATACGCCAACATTTTCACCGTTTGACCTAACCAAAGAGCCGGTAACAACATCTTCCAACTTATCATTAAACTTTAACATACCATTTGACAAATAGAATGTTAATTCTGGGTCTTGCTCTCCATAAGTTTTTAAAATTGAGTTCGCTTTTATTGTAATATCAACTGGAGTGATTGTCAAAATGCCAGGATTGATAACTACACTATAGTTGCTATCGTCTAATATGCCTGTAATTTTATATGTGCCCACATTTTCGCCAACTTGCCTTACAAATTGAATGTCAAGTTCAATATCATCTCTACCAACAACGGTGTAAGTGAAAACTGGGTCTGTTGAGCCATAAACTTTTTCTATATCATCAATTTGAATAGTCAATGTTTTAATATAGATAGTTAATTTTCCACCTTCAAAAATTAAGGTATAATTTTTTGAGCAGCCTTCTTGTAATGCAAGCGTTCCAATAAGATATTGATAAACTCCAACATTTTTGCCGCTTTCACGCGTTGGTTTTCCTGTCAACACATCTTCCAAATTAACGCCTAATGGCAATGGTGTGCTTGAAGAAAGATAATAAACAATCTCCCCTTCATCTTCGCCAAATTCTAATGAGTTATCATCAACAACTATTTTAATTTCTCTTTTATAAATTTGGAATGTTAAATCAAATTCATAACTTATTTCATAGTTTGGATTGTTTTCATCGGTCAAAGTATTCTTCAAAATGCTGTATATACCAACATCTTCACCATCTTCACGAGATAATGTTCCAACTAAATTTTCGCCTTCAACAATGTTTATTACAACAAAAGGGAAACCGCTATCAACTTCGCCATAAATTTTGCTTAAATATTGTGAATCCATCAAAATATTTACATTGCGCTTATTAATCTTGGCTGTGGAAGAAAAATTAAAATGAATTTCATAACAATCAACATTATTCCCTTCAATAAGTGCAGAAGAAAAGTCAGTTATTTGTTCGTTGCTGCTTGAATAATATTTTATGTTTTGAATACCTGCGTTTTTATTTTCAAATTTAGCACTGATTTCTAATTTTAATCCGTCTGATAGAACATCATTAGAAATAGCAACTTCTAAAACACAATTTGTTGTTCCGTCATACTCTTTGTCTTTGGCAATGATAGAAATATCTAATTGCCTTTTTTTAATGACTAGGTTTGCACTAGTAAAGTAAATTTTGTAATTTTCATTAACTTGGCTTGTTAAATTAATTGCGTAATTCCCTACTTTTTCTCCAACTGTGCGAGTTAATGTTAAACCAAGTTGGTCACCGTTTATTATCGTTCCGCTAGTTAATTCATAATTAAATTGTGGGTCATTATCGCCATAAATTTTTTCGCAAGCGATAGCGGAAATAAAAAGTTCGCGCTTTGTTATTACAAACTTTGCAGTTGTAAATTTGATATTATAATTCTTTGCGCTAAGCGTGCCTTGTGTGATTGTATATTCACCTACACTTTCACCTGAAGTTCTGCTAATATTCCCGGAAATGCTGTCACCGCTTAGCAAATCAGACAAAACATAATTATATTCTAAAGCGCCGTCTTCATCGCCATAAACTTTGCTTGATGCAACAGCACTTATATTCAATTCTCTTGGCTCAATATTTCCTTTAATTGTTGTTGCTTCAACAATCAATTCATAATATTGAACATCAGAACCTGTCAAGTTTATGTTTAACTCAACATCGCATTCGCCAACATCTAAACTTGAATATTCTCCGCTCATAGATAATGCAATGTTATGTCCGGTTAAGAAAGAGCCTGTTTTATCATAATGCAATTTTGCTAAATCAATTTCGCTTATTTTATCATAAGTTTTGTTATCAATATATATATTAGAAATTTCAATTTTTCTTTTTGAAATTGTTAAAAGTCCATTTACGAACTCAATATTATAATGGGCATTGTATAATGAACCGATTGTGATTTGATAAGTGCCAATTTCTCCAGAAGTATCCACTTGCAATTCGCCAATAAGTGCTTCGCCTGAAAGCATATCGCCTTCAATGTCATAACTTAATGTTGGAATAGCATCTCCATATTCAATATTGACATCGTGCGCTCTAACAACTATGTTTCTTTTTAGAATGTTGGCGGTTGCTGATGGCAAATTGCCAACAAGTTGATACATATAAGCATTTTCACCAACAAGCTTTATTGAACCGCTTATTTGAATTTTGATGTTTTCTCCAGGCAACGAACTGCTAAACTTTGTGGTTAATTCGCTAGTATCAACAGTAACGCCGTGCTGTAAATCCCCGCCCGTAAAGACAATATGGTCTATTTCTGCGGCATCTGTTTTATCAAATACTTTATCTTTTATAACTATATCTGATACAGATATTGTTTTTTGCAAATATACAAAAAGGCTTTTCGAAGTTGTTCCAACTGAAACCCTAACTCTTATTTTGCCAGAAGCTGTTACATTATATGATAATGAACTGCCTGTTTCATCATCAATTCTAAGAAGTGAATAGCCTTCTAAAACTTCAATAAAAACTGTTTGAATTTTATTTTGTGCAATTTCATTGCTTGTTCCAGTAATTATTGCGCCTTCTTCAAAATTTGCCTTCGCACTAACAGCAACTGTTGATGAATTGATTTCAAAAGTTATTGCATCACCATAGATGTATTCTGTTGAATCAGTAGATTTTAAGCATTTTGGCCTTACAACAATTTGTCCGCTATCTCCGCTAACGCTCAAATAATTGCCTAAAACTTGACCATTTTGCTCGCCAGATACAATTTCCCATTCAATTTCGTGTATGCTTTGATAATATCTAATTAAACTTTCACCAGACAATTTAGATAAAAAGTGGCTTGCTTTCAACTTGATTAATGAGCCCTTTGAAACTGTTGAGCCTTGTGTTTCAGTTGTGATTTTATCAATTTCAATTCCAAAATTTATTGATGGTTCAAAAATTCTAAAATTTGCAGGCACCCAAGCTGTTGCTTTTTCTAAAGTTGAAAATTGGAAGGTCAAAACATCAGACTTGCTATTTAAAAATACTTTATTTGTGCTAACCCAATCTGGAGAAAATACTCCGTTTGAGTAAACTTTATTAGATGTGGCACTTTCTGAAACGCTTCCGTTTGACAATGTTATTATAAGTTTTGACTTATCTTTATTTTCCAAAGCGAGTAATCCCGCACTTGCATAAGCGTAATAATGACCTGTATCTGCCAAAGTTAACATTTCACCCGACAAATTTATTTCTGCTGTGCCCTTTGCATAATCTGCACCAAAGTAATTGTCATTATTTGAAACAATCGCTCTATATTCAGAAACTTCTTCGCCAAATTGATTTATGTAAGTTATATCCTTTGAATAAGTTGCTCCAAACAAATAGTCAAAATAATGATAAGGATAATAACCTTGATAACCTGTAAGAACATAATTTGTTATTTCTTTTCCTGCAATTTCCGCTTGTAAATTTCCTATTGTGTTATAATTTGCAGTAAAAAAACTCACGATTAACATCGCGATTAAGACAAAACAACTTAAAAAAGCGGCTTTCTTTTTCATAGTGTTATTAATATATCACATTATTTATTACTTTTCAATACCTAAAAACAAAAAAATCTCTAAAATTAGAGATTTTTCTTTATTCAATTACATTTTTTCTGGAATGTCAAGTGCCAACAAGTTGCATATTGTTGTCAATGCTTTCTGAACAACTTCTAATAGAGATAAAAGTTCGTTTTTTCTACCAATATCTTTTTGAGAAAGTATCTTTTCGTTTGAATACAATGTGCTAAAATTGCTTGCTAAATTATAGGCTGATTGGCAAATTCCCGAAGCAGATTTATCTTCATAGCCATTTTCAATTTCAACAGATAATTTTATTAAACTAAGCAAGATATTTTTTGAAATTTCGTCTTTGACGGCATATTTTCTTTCAAATTTCCCTGCCTTTTGCAAAATCGAATTTATTCTAACAAGTGAATATAAAATATAAGGCCCTGTTTTTCCATCAAAAGAACAGAATTTTTCAATATCTAACACATAATCTTTTGTTCGGAAATTAATCATATCTCCAAATTTCAAAGCGGAAACACCTATCATTTGAGCGAGTTGTCTATCGCTTTTGCCTGTGTTTTCAACAAGTTTTTTATCGCTTGCTTCCGTTACAAGTTCAATGAGCTGGCATAGGTGCATTGTTCCGCCATCACGCGTTTTAAATGGCTTGCCATCTGTGCCATTAACTGTTCCAAATGGGAAATGAACAAGTTTGAGATTGTCATTGCCAATATGTGCAAGTTTGCATACTCTAAAAACTTGATTGAAATGCATACATTGACGGTTGTCTGTTGTGTACCAAATTTCATCTGGATTGTATTTTTCAACACGCTCTAAAATTGTTGCTATATCCGTTGTTGCATATAGCCCTGCACCCGCTGAAGAACGCACAATTACAGGTGGCATTGGTGCATTATCATCTTCACGAGCGACATTGACAATTTCCGCGCCTTCACTCTTTTCAATTAAATTTTGTTTGTTTAAAATTTCGAATACTTTTGGCACATAATCTTGGCTATCGCTTTCGCCATTAAATAAGTCAAAAGACACATTCAATTTTCTATATTCACTTTTAATTGCTTCAACGGAAATCTTTCTAATATCTTGCCAAATTGAATAATAGATTTTATCTTTATTTTGCAATTTAGTTGTTATGTTTTGAGCATACTTTTTAAACTCTTCATCTGTCTTAGAACGAGCGCTTGCTGCAGGATAAATTCTATTCAAATCTTCCATTGTGATGTTTGGTTTTTTGCCCTCATTTTTAAAATAATAAGACAAGTCAAACTTTTCTTTCAATCCTGCTATAGTAAGCCCCATTTGCAATCCCCAATCGCCCAAATGGACATCAGAAATAACATTATCACCCATAAATTTTGCAATTCTTTTAACCGTTTCACCGAGAATTGCACTTCTTAAATGGCCCACGTGCAAAGGTTTTGCAACATTAGGTCCGCCATAGTCAATTATTATTGTTTTTGGCTGTTTATGAGTTTTGGTAAGCAACTTTTCAGAGGTCGCAAAATCATTTAAAATCTTTGTTAAATATCCTTCGTTTAAGGAAATATTGATAAAGCCTGGAGCGCAAACTTCAACTTTGAAATTATCACTTTTCAATTCTTGTGCAATATTTTCTGCAATTTTTATTGGTGCATTTTTAAGCGCTTTTGCAAGCGCAAACGCACTATTACTTTGAAAATCGCAAAGTTCAGGTCTGTCAGAAAAAGAAAGGCTAACAAGTTCGGTTGGATAGCCCAGTTTTTCAAATGTTTCTTGCAATTTTTGCTTTATTTCTTCAATAACCTGCATTTTTAAATCTCACTTCTTTTTTCTAACGCTTTTGTCAATGTAACTTCATCTGCATATTCAAGTTCAGAGCCCATACTTATGCCTTGAGCAAGCCTTGTAACTTTTATTCCAAGCGGCTTTAAAAGCCTAGCAATATATAGTGCTGTGGCCTCGCCTTCAACATCAGGGTTTGTTGCCATTATAACTTCTTTTGTTTTTAAACGATTTACTCTTTCCAAAAGTTCTTTGATGCGAATGTCGTTTGGTCCACGATTTTCAAGTGGATTGATTGTCCCGTGCAAAACGTGATAAACTCCATTAAAATTTTTAACTTTTTCCATAGCAACAACATCTTTTGGCTCTTTGACAACGCAAATTATGTCGGGATTACGCTTTGCACAAATAGCGCAAATTTCACCATCAGTGTAATTTCCGCATTCCTTGCAATATTTGACTTTTAATTTTGCATTTAAAATTGATTCTGCAAATTCTTTCGCATTTTCTTCATCATTTTTGATGATTGCATAAGCATAGCGTTCCGCCGTTTTTAAGCCAACGCCAGGCAAAGACCTAAACGCAGAAACCAATCTTTCAATAGGGTCTATATTTTCCATATTACATTATTCCTGGAATTGAAGGAGCATTCTTTTCTTCTTCTTTTTCAATTTGACTTACGCAGTCATTAACTGCTGCTAAGACTAAGTCTTCCAACATTTCAACATCATCAGGGTCAACAATTTCAGGCTTAATTGAAACTTTTTTAATATGCTTATTTCCAAGCATTGTAACTTCAACCATTCCACCGCCTGATTTTGCTGAAAATTCTGTATTTTCAAGTTCTTCTTTGGCTTTCATCATATCTTCTTGCATTTTTTGTGCTTGTCTCATTAATTGATTTAAGTTAGCACCGCCAAATCCGCCATTAAATCCGCCTCTATATCCGTTCATAAAACCTCCAAAATTAATTTTTAATTATTAAATATTCTCCAACATTTTCTCTTAATACTTTTATATCATCTTCAATGAGTTGACTAGGCTTGTCCGCCAATTTGAAAACAGGCTTTAAGTTATATCCCAAAAATTTTATTGCATTGACTATTTCTGCCACATTTTCTTCCTTTGAAATAATAGACAACAAATACTCTTGTTCAGTTGAGATTATTAAATTGTCCTTTTCAATTTCAACGTTTGTTATATCTCCACAAGCAACGTGAAGTGCTGCGAGATGTTGCTCTCTGAGCCTAGTTATAATCTTTCCCCAAACGACTTTTGCGCTTGGCAATGTTTGATTTTTAATCAAATTTCGTTTTTTTTTAACTCTTCCAAGCCTTCAATCGCTTTGACCGTTGCCACTTCAACAAGCGTTCTTGGCGACATTGAATATTTGAGTTCCGCTTCAATTTCGCTAAATGTTTTCATATAAAACATTAAGTTTTCCGCGCTTTCCTTTTCACTTTGCGCTTTAATCAACTCAAAATCTTCTACTGGCATATTCAAAATTTCTTTTGCCGACTTTGCCGTTTTTGCAACAAGCAAATTTCTAAAATGAATTGTAGTTTCTTTTGCAAAAACAGATATATTTTTGCCTGAAAGCACAACTTTATTGATTTCTTCCAACGCTCCGCCAATATCTTTTGATATGATTTTATCTGCAAAATCAACAAGCTTGTGCGTGTCGCTTGTTCCTAAAATTTTAACTGCGTTTTCATAAGTTACATTGCCGTTTGAGAAAGAAACAATGCTGTCTGCTATGGATAACATATCTCTCACACTTCCTTCCGCTGCGGACACAATAGCATCTATCGCCTTGTCATCATAAACAACATTTTCTTTTTTGAAAATATCCTTTAAATGATTGGAAAGTTCAGTTGTTGAAACAAGTTTAAAATCAAATCTCATACATCTAGATAAAATCGTTGCTGGCAATTTATGAATTTCGGTTGTTCCCAAAATAAACACAACGTGTTCAGGTGGTTCTTCCAAAGTCTTTAAAAGCGCATTAAACGCACTATCTGTCAACATATGAACTTCATCGATGATATACACTTTATATTTTCCGTTGGTTGGCAAAAATTTGATTTTATCCCTTATTTCTCTTATTTCATCAACCCTGTTGTTAGATGCAGCATCAATTTCAATTATATCTAAATTTGTAGGCTCAGAAAGCGCCTTGCAAGTTGCACACTTGTAGCAAGGAAGTGAGCCCTCTTTGCTTTCACAATTTATCGCACGCGCAAAAATCCTTGCAGTGCTGGTTTTGCCCGTTCCGCGACTGCCCGAAAACAAATATGCGTGCCCAATTTTGCCACTTTTAACTTGATTATAAAGCGTTCTTGTGATGTGGTCTTGCCCTATAACCTCGTCAAAAGTTTGAGGTCTGTATTTTCTATAAAGTGTTAAATGCAAAATTTTTCTCCTATCAAAGTTAATGATATAACATTCTAAAAAATTAATCAAGCAAAACGCCAAAAATTACTCACAAAAAATAAAAAGCGATTTCTCGCTTTTTATTTTAATCTTGGATTGAAGAATATCCACCGCCTGAACCAGCTCTACCATAGATATATGTGGAATTATATGTCACTCTAATTCTAATTGTAACGCTAGTGCTCATTGCAACTGTAGATTTACATACTAATTGGCACCAGTAATTTGCAACAGTGAACCACGCAGGCATTATACCATTTTCTTTTGATTCAAGAATTAAATTATTTTCTAATTCAATTTCTTCCACATTTGTTCTATCGTCAGTTATGCCAATAGTTAAGCCGCCTTCTTTTATTATAGAGTTAACATTCGTTCCATTTCTATTGTAAATTCCCCACGCTGCAGTGTTTCCGCTTGGTCCGCTTACAACTGTTGGAGCGGATGCAAGTTGATTAAACGCAACATATACATATGATTTATCAAAAGCATTACCTTTTGCATTTAAATATAAATCAATATATGTTCCTCTTGCAACTGTAATTGTTTGTCCATGGGCAAATCCACTTATACTTGTAGATAATGAACCTTTGCTCCAATCACCACTATCACTTCTAGTTACTTGAACATTTTTTGGCAATAATTTAGTCGAAGTTAAAGATGTAGGAATTGAAGTATAATCGCCTGAATAATCGCTAGCCAAACAGAAATGGAATGGCAACGTTATTGAAGTTTTCATAGCCTTTGGCGTTATTAATTCATAGAAATCAAATTCGCTACCTACACCAGTTAACATATTAGAGACATTAGTTGTTGCACTCATATTAAAAGTACTTAAATTCAAACTTGTCAAACTTGAACAACCACGGAACATATAATTCATATTTGTTACTTTTCCGGTATTAAATGATGATACATTTAAACTTGTCAAACTTGAACAATCACGGAACATATAACTCATATTTGTTACTTTTCCGGTATTAAATGATGATACATCTAAACTTGTCAAACTTGAACAATTACGGAACATATAATTCATACTTGTTACTTTTCCGGTATTAAATGATGATAAATTTAAACTTGTAAAACTTGAACAATAAGCAAACATATAACTCATACTTGTTACGTTTTCGGTATTAAATGATGATAAATTTAAACTTGTCAAACCTGAACAACGATAGAACATATAACTCATATTTGTTACTTTTCCGGTATTAAATGATGATACATTTAAACTTGTCAAACCTGAACAATAATAGAACATATAACTCATATTTGTAACATTGCTTGTGTTAAAGTTATTAAAAGTTATTGAAGTTAAACTTGTTAATCTATATGAAGTTCTTGAATTACTAAACAAATAACTTGAATCGACTGGTGCGTAAATTGTTACAGGACTATAGAAAATAATATCATATTTACTGCTATCAGATGAATTAGCTTTTACATAAGCATATATATCATTAACATATAGTGTGTGTTGAACATATGCAGTTGCTCCATCGGTGGCAGTTGCGCCAACTGATAAAATTGTATAACCCGAACCTGTTGGTTTGGTTTTTGTAAATTCAATTGTAGCGATTTTTGTTACATCTATTGATGTCAAAGCAGACTTCCAATCTTTTCTTAAATAAGAAGCGGTATTTTGTGCGAATTTAAATTGAATTGTTGCATCACCAGGGCCAAATGTATACTTTTGCGATGTATTCATATTGTTCGAAATCGCGATGGTTGAGGAACTTCCGTTACCAAATCCACCTTTTGAACCACTTGCTTGCGTTAATTTTGTTAAACAATAGCCATCTGGTGATACAATATCATTCAAATCAAACGCTATTGACTGACCTGCATAGCCACTTCCAATTAGAATTGTTCCTTGTTTTCCGTTGTAAGTTCCGTTGCCAGTATTGAAATACAAATTGTAAATTATTGGCGTAATAACTTCCCAATGAGAAACTGTTCCAAGATTTGCAAGGCTTGTAAAATTAATGTGTAAGGTATCATCTTTTGTTGATTGTGTTATGGCTCCTGCTTGGGCTTGAACATAATCGGAGTATTGCATGCCAAGGACATAAACTTTTGGCATTGGAATTTCGTGACCATACCAAATATTTTTAACTTGGTTAGACTCCATTGTTATATACCAGCTTGAAAGAGCGCTTGTTGTGACGCTGCTTGGCTTAACAGTTTTTCCGTTATTCCAAAGAGTAAGTTGTAATTTATATGCGCGCGAATGAGTTGTTATGCTTCCAGAATCATCGCCTTGTTGGCTGTCGTCAACATATTCATTACCAAACGTCCAACTTTCGCCAATAGTATTGCCATCGTAGTCGAGTTGAATAATTTCCATGAAATATCCTTCAGGAACACGGTAGGAATATTGCGAATTTCCCCAAATATACATTGTTGTTTGAATTTTATTTGTGCCAACCGTTGTCCAAAGCGCTGGGTCTTTTGGAAGAAGCTGGATATAGCTAGCATTATTTGCTACCGTTGCATTTAGATTTGGATACGCATTACATAATAAGGAGGAAAGCGAGTCTCCTGCTTGATTGGAGAAGAAATAATTATAATAAAGTGGATCATTCTGTTGCGTTTCTGGATGTTCTGCCCATAATTCTATTATGTATCCAGGGCGAAGCGTTATGCTTCCGTTTGTTAATATTGCGCTTGAAATTTGCGAATATGGTCCAGCAATTGTTTCTTCGTTATACCAGTGTTTTGAAGGCAAAGTAATTGCAGTGCTTCCAATAGCTTTTGGCGTTTTAATTACGCTTAAAGAAGAGCAACCAGAAAGCATGCTATCTGTATCTGTTACATTGCTCATATCAAAACTTGAAAGATCAAGAGTTCCATTCAAATTATGGCACCCACTAAACATAGCAAGCATACTTGTAACTTTTCTTGTATCAAAACTTGAAATATTTATATTTGTCAAACTACCATTTTCATAGAACATACTTGTCATATTAGTTACATTGCTTGTATTAAAGTTTGAAAGGTCTAAAGAAAGCAAGCTGCTACAATCATAGAACATAAATTGTAAATCTATAACCTTACTCGTCTGAAAGCTTGACAAATTTATTGATTCTAGGTCGAAACAACTACTAAACATTCCATGCATATCTTTTACATTGCTTGTGTCAAAACTTGATAAGTCTAATGATATTAAATTAAGGCAATCATAAAACATGTCGGACATATCAGTAACATTGCTTGTATTAAAATTATTAAATACAATTGATATAGCATTAGATATGCCATAGAACAATCTACTTGAATCGACTGGTGCGTAAATTGTTACAGGGCTGTAGAATGTTACATTATATTTGCCGCTTGTTGAACTTGATGTTACATAGGCTTTAACATCGCTTATATATCTTGTTCCTTCTACATACGCTGTTGTGCCATCAGCACTAATTGCACCAACTGAAACGATTGTTCCTGATGTTGGTTTTGTGTTAGTGAAAGTTATATTAGCAATATTTTCTTGCGTATAATTAGAATTTGCATCAATTAACGCTTGTTGCCATTTTGAACCAGTTAATAAGTAAGACTTATTGAGTGTCCAATGAGCATAAAGTGTTTGAGCTGAAGTAATCGCAACCTTTGTTTCTGATGTTATTTGTGTTCCACCAGATGCTGCTGTGAACCAGCCTTCAAATGTGTAACCAGTTCTTGTTGGTGTTGGCAGAGTTCCGTAAGTTGAATCGTATGTTACGGTTTTTGAAGTTTGAGAAACATTTCCGCTATTTGGATTAAATGTAACTGTGTATTTATTGGCCGTCCAATGAGCATAAAGTGTTTGAGCTGAAGTAATCGCAACCTTTGTTTCTGACGTTATTTGTGTTCCACCAGATTTTGCTGTGAACCAGCCAGCAAATGTGTATCCAGTTCTTGTTGGGGTTGGAAGAGTTCCGTAAGCCGAATCGTATGTTACGGTTTTTGAAGTTTGAGAAACAGTTCCGCCATTTGGATCAAATGTAACTGTGTATTTATTGGCCGTCCATTGTGCATATAAAGTATGGTTGCTTGCTGTGGTTACTTTTGTTGTATCAACTATTTTTGTTCCACCACTTGCTGCTGTGTGCCAGCCAGCGAATGTGTAACCAGTTCTTGTTGGGGTTGGCAATGTGCCGTAAGTTGAATCGTATGTTACGGTTGTTGAAGTTTGAGAAACAGTTCCGCCATTTGGATCAAATGTAACTGTGTAGGTATTGGCTTTCCAACGAGCAGTTAGCGTCAAATCCCCCACTTGATGAGCATCGACTGAATAACTTGTGCCAGTTGTAAAAGAAATTGTTGTATTGCTTGCCGATTTTCCACGATGATACCACAAACTAGTATAACCATCGCTTGATGGTGTAACTGGTGTTGAACTTAAAGAACCATTATATGCCCCCGCGGTTGTATACATTCTCCATCTAATTTCTGAATCTGATAATTCGCCAGTATATGTTATATTATTATTTAAATAATATAATTCATAATATACTGCTGAAGTATAATTAGAATCGAATTGTTGATGTCCATCACCAAGGTTTATTGTTCCATAAGTTTTGCCTGTAAGTGATGACGAAACAGTCCAACCTAAGAAAGTATAACCCGTTCTTGTTGGATTTGGAATTGATGTTGTAGTTCCAAAAGTATACGATGTAGGTCTAGTTGAAGAAGTTCCGCCGCCAGCCAAATTATAACTGATTGTAAAAGATTTTTTTGTATAACGAGCATACAAAGTTGTGGCGTCAGTTTTAATCCACGCCTTATTTTCATCTGTATAACCGCTGACGCTTGCAATCCAGCCATCTGCAGTTGCAACTTTTACGCCAGCACCATCTGCCGTGAACCAGCCATTAAATGTGTAGCCACTAATAATTGGGGTTGGCAAATAATAAATATTTTCACCATTTATACCCACTTTTGATATTGCATTTTTGCCACTGAAAGTATAAACAGAATTGCTACCAGCGTTTGTGCTTGTGTATCCCGTGCTACCTGCATAGTTCCACAAATTTGCATCTAAAGTGCCTGCAATGCTGCCACCATTCCAAGTTATTTTAACCGCTCTACCATAATGGTTATATCCTGAAGCATTTGATTTAGTTAGAACAAAATTAGCATTATTGGAAATATACTCTCCAACAGCCAAGCCCTCTTTAACATATACATCTGTAAGGGTGTTATTTGACAACAACCCACAATTTGAGGAATCTAAACTTGAAATGCTGCTAGAATCTATATACACTCTTAAAAGCGATGTTAAGTTTGATAAAGAATCTTGCCCCAAACTTGTTGCACCAGAGGCGATTTTAATAACATCAAAACCTGTGTTTTCAAAAGCATTATTGCCTACTGAGCCTGAAATATGCAATGTTCCAATTAAGCCATCGCAGGAATTAAATGCATAATTGCCAATAGTTGCTATGTTAGGAATATATGGAAATTCACAAGCGAAATCGCAATTATTAAATGCATTTTCACCAATATTAGCAATGGTAATTGGCAAAATCAAATCTCCAGTTAAGCCTGAATATGAAAAAGCATTAGGCGCTATAGTTGTTACATTGTTGCCTAAATAAATTTTATTTAATGAACTGACTGAATTATATCCACCAACGGTTGTCATTGTGTTGGCAAAATATACTTTTACAGCATCGCCATCAAGCATATTTGTGCTTACACCGACGCTTGTAATTTTTGTTCCATCGGTTGTATAACCTGGAAGCGCATAAGTTGTGTCAACTGCATTAATAGCAATGATTTCCGTTTTATCTCCAGAAAGTGTTATTTCATCTTCTGTTAAGAGTTTAACATCTGGCATATCCCAAATTTGTGCAGTAGCAAGTTCAATATCCAAAGTAAAAGAGATTTTTGTTACATTATTAGGAATGCTTTCAAAATATTTGAAGTATACGCTGGAAACTGGCGTTACATCATTAGCCAAGAAGCCTTGGAACAATTTAATTTCATCGCCAGCGTTAACTAATTGCAAGTTGTTTTTTGTTGCAGCTCCGTAGCCGCCACTAACATAGTAATAATATTCACCATTGGCGTCAGCAGCAAAATAGTCATTAAACTTTATTGGTGAATAATTTGAATCTGTTGAAAACAAACTATAAAGAATTTGTTTTTCAGTTAATGACATAGAAAAAGTTGTTGGAGTGTCACTGCCGTCAGCATAATATAGTGCATTTAACTTGACTCTTAGATAAAAAGGTTCTGTGCCTTCTTGTGCTGTGATAGTTGGATTTGCTATGTAATATTCAGTTGAGCTTGTTGGCTCTACGGAAAAATCTTTCCTGTTTGTCTCAATCGTGGCAGATTTGTCAGTGTAATATTGAACTGGAATTGACATATTTCTAGACAAACTATCGATGTCGGCATCTGCAATTTCGATATTGATGCCTTTATCTAAGACCAATGAGCCGAACCCAGAATGAGCGCCTTTATAAATAGCACTTGTAACAATAAAAGAAACGCCAATGACAACAATTAGCGAAATTAAAATAAGCAATCTAAAAATTTTTTTATTTAATGTTTTCAAGAAACTACCCCAAATTTGCCTTATTTTTTATATATATTAATATACGCGCGAAAAAAAGTCAAATCTATTTGCATATTTTTCTACAAATTATTTTATACAATTTGTCTATAAAAATTTGGAAAATTTGAAAATTTTCAATATACTTTAATAAAAAAAGGGATGAAGAAAATGATAAAGTTTGGAACTAGCGGTTTTCGCGGAATAATTGGTGAAGATTTTACAAAAGAAAATGTGCAAAAAATTGCCTACGCATTAAGCAAATATTTTGAAGAAGAAAAAATAAAAAAGCCAAGCGTAGTCATTGGCTATGACAATAGATTTATGAGCGAAACCTTTGCAAAATGGCTTGGCGAAACCTTATCCTCTTTTGATGTTAAAGTGTTTTTATATGACCACTCTGTGCCATCGCCCGTCATTTCATATATGACAAAAATTGCAAATTTAGGATTAATGATAACTGCTAGCCATAACCCATATATGTATAATGGTATTAAAATTTTTGAAAGGCCAGCAAAAGAAGTTGATGATGTCTTTTGCGCTCGTATAGAAAAATGGGCAAATGAAGATATAAACATACAAGATTTGTTAGACAAAAAGCATACTAGTGCAAAAATTGAATTTATTTCCGACATATCAGAATTTTGTGAAAGCATTTTGAGTTTTGTAGATATCAACGCAACAAAAAAATGCAAGTTTAAAATTTTATTTAACGCTATGAACGGCAATTCTACTGAATGTTTGCAATATCTATTCAAGCGTATGGGCATCAAAAATTTTGAATGTATGAATGTAAATCGTGATGTGCTTTTCCGCGGAATTTTACCTGCCCCATACAAGAAAAATCTTGACGACCAAGTTAAAAAACTCAAAGATGAAAAATTTGATTTGGGCATCGCGTTAGATGGCGATGGCGATAGAATTTCCGTTATTGATAGCAAAGGAAAAGTTTTAGATTGCAATTTCATTTTGCCAGTCTTGTATTATTATTTCGTCAAATTCAAAGGCTATAAAGGCGGAATTGTTAAAAACACTGCCCTTTCAAACCTTTCTGTAAAACTAGCAAAAACCTTTAATGATGCTTGTTATGATGCAAAAGTGGGATTTAAACATATAGGCAAGATTTTATCAACTACTGATGCATTTTTGGGCGGAGAATCCAACGGAATTGCCTTCAAAAAGCATATTTATTCAAAAGATGGGCTGGTTGTAACCGCTTTGTTAATTGGTTTAATGGCGGAAAGTGGCAAGACCATTGATGAACTTTTGAAAGAAATTCAAAAATTGACCAAATTCAAATCAGAAGTCATTGAATATGCCTATCCTATTTCCGCTAAACAAAAGGAAAAAATAAGCAAAATGCTATTCATAGATAAAAAATCCCCTAAATTAACTAAAAAAATCCTCAATATTGTTGGTGAAAATGAATATAAAATGATTTTTGAAAATGATTATTGGGCAACCATAAGATTTTCAGGCACTGAAAATGTTGTAAGAATTTTTGCAGAACAGGAAAATCTCAAAACTTGCGAAAAAATCATTGGCGAACTTGAAAAATTTATTGGAGTTACAACAAGACAATAAAAATTTTAAAAAGAATAGATTTTAATTGATTTATTCTTTTTTTGTGCTATAATACAAGGCATAATTTAAGGAGAAAGATATGGCAAATATAGAAATGGATAAAATAGTCGCGCATTGCAAAAATGTTGGTTACATCTTCCCAGGAAGCGATATTTATGGCGGACTTGCAAACACTTGGGATTATGGCCCATTAGGTGTGGAACTTAAAAACAATATCAAACAAGTATGGTGGAAAAAATTTGTTCAAGAAAGAGAAAACTCTTATGGCGTTGATTGCGCAATTTTAATGAATCCAAGAGTTTGGGAAGCATCGGGTCACGTTGCAAGTTTTTCTGACCCTCTTATGGACTGCAAAGAATGTAAAGCGCGTTTTAGAGCGGACAATTTAATTTCAAATTATTCTCACGGTGAAGTTAATCCAGATTTAATGACAAAAGAAGAAATGAGTGAGTATGTTCAAGAGCATCACGTTCCTTGCCCTGTTTGTGGAAAAAGCAACTTTACACCAATTAGGCAATTCAATTTGCTTTTCAAAACTCAAAGAGGCGTAACAAGCGAAAATGCTTTGGATATTTATCTCCGCCCTGAAACAGCACAAGGCGAATATGTAAACTTTTTGAATGTTCAACGCTCAATGAGGGCAAAAGTTCCTTTTGGAATTGGTCAAATCGGCAAAGCGTTTAGAAACGAAATCACCCCTGGAAATTTCACTTTTAGGCAAATTGAATTTGAACAAATGGAATATCAATTCTTCTGCCACGCTGACGAAGATGAAAAATATTATGAAGAATTTAAAAAGGTATCTAAAGAATTTTTCGTTTCACTTGGAATCCCAGAAGAAAAATTAAAATTCCACGACCACGATAAACTCGCCTTCTATGCAAAAGCCGCTTGCGATGTTTATTATCAATTCCCATTCGGCTGGGACGAAGTCAACGGCATTCATAACAGAACAAACTACGACTTAACAAAGCACCAAGAATATAGTGGCAAAAATATGGAATACCTTGACCCAATTACTAATGAAAAGTTTATTCCAAATGTTATTGAAAATTCTTATGGATTAGACAGAGCCATACTTGCAGTTATTTGCAATGCTTACGATGTTGAAACATTGCCAGATGGCGAAGTTCGTGAAATTATGCATTTATCTCCAAGGATTGCTCCTTTCAAAGTTGCAGTTTTGCCTTTAATTAAAAGAGATTTGTCAGATAAAGCACACGAATTATTTAAAGAACTCGCTAAGGATTTCCGTGTAACTTATGATGAAACAGGAACTATTGGCAAAAGATATCGCCGTCAAGACCAAATAGGCACTCCACTTTGTGTAACGGTTGACTTCGACACATTGCAAGACAACACTGTAACCGTCCGTGACAGAGATACAATGGAACAAATAAGAATGCCAATAAGCGAACTCAAAGCATACATTGCAAACATAATAAAATAAATCACCAAATTGGTGATTTTTTTTACATTTCAATGTTTAGTGATTTGCTTTCATTAAATTTTGCTTTCGTATCGACATTATAATTTGACATCAAAATTCTTTTCAATTCTTGTTGAGATAATTGTTCTTGCGTTAATTTTAAATTTTTATTAAAATTTTTCTCCATATCTGCTAGCTCATTAACATCAAGTTTGAAAGATTTGAAGTCGTTTTTATCAATAAATTTTGGGAGTAAATCATAATCAATTTGTTCTAATTTATTAGGCAAATTAAGAATAAAATCTCCATTCTTATTTTCTCTCCAAACATTTGTTATAGGCAATCTATCCGTGTAATAAACATTTGCGTGATTTTCTATATCCCAACAGCGATTGCCATAAGCAACACAAAATTTAAACTGCTCAATGCCGTCTACTTCAACAAATTTATAAAACAGTTCGTGCGCGAAAATTATGTGTTTCATATTCTCCCTCTTAAATTTTAAAACGATTTATATCAACTTTATATCACAAACTTTTTAAAAAATCAATAGCCAATATTATATTTTTTGTCGAATTATATAAGTTTCAAAATCACTTGATTGGCAACAAGAAAGCCTTTTTCTGTCAACTTAATTTTGTTTTCTTTCAATTCAATTAAGTCATTTTTTAAAAGCAAAATTGTCTCGTCATTTTTCTTACTAATTAAATCAAAAAATTCATCTTTGAACTCATTTAGGTCTAGCCCGTTTTGACATCTCAAACTAAGCATAATTTTTTCTTCCATACTTTCTTTTTTAGAAAGTTTTTCAACCTTAACAATTTCTTTTCTCTTAACTTCTTGCAAAATTTCTTGCTCGCTTTTTTTGTTAATTTCGAATTTTGGATTTGAATAATATTCAATGTATTTTTGCAAGTTGCTGGTGTTGTAAAATCTATAAGGCTTGATAAAAGAATGAGCACTTAATCCAAAGCCCAAATAGTTTTTTCTCTGCCAATAATTTACATTATGTTTTGAATAAGTTTTATTTTTTGCAAAGTTTGAAACTTCATATCTTTCAAAATTTTTATCTTTCAAAAAGTTATAAACAAGTTCATATTGCCTTGCTGAATTTTCATCAACTTCTTCCAAATTCAAATTGAATTTAGCAAGTTTTGTTCCTTCTTCAACCATCAACATATATGTTGAAATATGACTGTCTCTTATACACATCTGACGCTGCCGACGATAAGGCTCGTGTAGA
>ERZ1026977.287-NODE-287-length-26492-cov-9.930174_pt1 | contig 26492 bp, 21 predicted proteins | sample MGYA00519292_ERZ1026977 | MGnify/ENA primary metagenome ERZ1026977 (study PRJEB26926, sample SAMN06164410) | human gut metagenome | biome: ENVO:00009003; feature: ENVO:2100002; material: ENVO:00002003 | host: Homo sapiens | place: USA | collected 2012 ... | reverse complement strand
GATCTACACGAGCCTTATCGTCGGCAGCGTCAGATGTGTATAAGAGACAGACGAAATAAGTTAAGTTTTCGTGGAAATCCAAAGTGGGGATTTTATCGATCGCAAGCGAAATCGCATAGCTTGTTCCCGTTGCGATTATTAAAGAAATCAGATCAACGAAAAATTCAATTGTAAGCTGAACAGCTTTTCTTTTTTTCATTATTAGCGCAACCTTGTGTGATTTTTGTGCGGAGTTTATTTTTCTCCGTAGCCGTATGAATATTTGTATTTATAGCCGTATTTTCTGTAATAGGAATAATATTTGTTTTTGCCGGATGTAACATCGTTTAAGATAAAGCCCAAAATGTTGCCGCCGATACTGTCAAGGCTTGAAACGGCGGTTTTAACATCAGCGGAATCGTTTGCATTGGATTTAACAATCATAATATAGCCCGTTGTTTTTTGGGAAAAAACCGTGGCATCCGTAACAAGATTTACGGGCGGTGTGTCTATAAACACGCAATCATAATGCTCTTTAACGAATTCCAGCAGCTTGTCCATTCTTGAAGATGCAAGCAATTCTGCCGGATTCGGCGGGATTTTGCCGCCTGTGAGCACGGAAAGATTTTCGATTTCCGTTTTTGAAACGGTGATGTTATCCGTAAGCCCCGCAAGGATTTCGGATAGGCCGTTTTTAACGGGAATGGAAAACATTCTGTGGATTGTGGGGTTTCTCATATCGCTGTCTATCAAAAGGGTTCTTTTGCCCATTTGTGCAAAGGAAACCGCCAAATTGATGCTGTTTATCGTTTTGCCGTTGTTTGCCGTTGGGCTTGTAACAACGAAAATCGGGCATTTTTCACCCTTTTGCATAAAGAGCAAATTTGTTCTGATTGAGGAATATGCCTCTTTTATAACAAACGGAGAATCGGGGGCAAGTATTTTTTTAGTGTCTTCTCTTGAAAATGATTTTGACGGTGTGCTGCTTTTGCGCTTTTTTTCAAAAAGTGCCATTACTTACCGCCTCCTTTCCTTGTGTTTGCGGATTGCGCGGCGCCGTCCTCATTCGGTTTGGATGAGGGCACAAGCCGCGGCACGCTGCCGATAACGGGAATTTCAAATTCGCGCTCAAGATCTCTTTCGGATGTGATGGTGGTGTCAAACAGCTCGTAAATAAAGAAGCCGATGAATGAAACCGCAAATCCGGCAATAGCGCCGATTAAAATATTCTTTTTAAGATTTGGCGAAGAGGGCGAGGAGGGAACCTTTGCATAGTCGAGCACGCTTACGCCGCCGGCTTTAATCTTCTTAACGATTGCATCCGGTGCGGTTTGCGCGATTGCGTTTGCAATGTCCGCCGATTGTGCTGCATTGGTGCTTGTTACGGTAACTCTGAAAATTTCCGTTTCGTTTATCTGTGAAAACGAAAGCAGGCTTTTAAGCTGCTTTGAGGTCATATTAAGATTAAGATTGCTGATAACATCCTCAAGCACATAATCGCTTTTAAGAACTTCGATATATGTGTTTACAAGCTGCTGCGAAGCGGTAAGCTCGCTTTGGCCTATGGAAGAGGAACTGCTGACTCTGTCTGTGTTACTGTAAACATACATTGTGCAGGAAGCGGAATACTTTGGCTGAATTAAAAATTCCGTAATGCAACCGGAAAGCACCGCTGTGATTAAAGTGGCAAGAATTATGTAAATAACTCTTTTTTTCATCATGTGAAAAATTTTGCCGAGATCGATTTCGATTTCTTTTTCTTTTTCTTTTTCCAAAATTTTGATCCTCCGATACGGTAATAAACCTATATATTAAAATATAATATATTTATTTATAATTATAACATACGCAAACGGTGTAATCAATGATTTATTTATAATTGAAAGTATTGCGCTGTTAGAATATATAGGCGATATTTTGGGCAGTTTTAACTAAAATTTGCAAAAAAAGCAAAAGCACATCGAATCTTGCGGAAACAATGTGCTTGAAGTATGCGATTATTGAATGAATTTTGAAATTGCCTTAAATATCGTAATCAATTGCAACGGAGGCTTCGCGCACCGCATGCATATAGGGCTTAACAACGCCGCAATGGTATTCGTCGTTTTGATAGGCGTCAAGCATTTCGCGGCTTTCAAGGGTAACCTGCAAAATAACATCATAAGAGCGCTCCGAGCCCAAAAAATCCGTGCCCACCTCAATGGCTTTTATCATCGGCACCTTGCCCTCCATAGAGAGCAGCTTTTCAGCAGCCTCCTGCTTCTTTTGGGAGCTGTTGTCTTTTAATTTAAAGCAAACAATGTGTTTTATCATATTGAAAATCCTTTCGATAAATTTTGCCCGGCGCACGGCCGAGTGCCGAAAAAATAACGGCAATGATTTCTCACTGCCGTTATTATAAATTAAATTCGATTATTTTGCAACAGCCGAAACTCTTGATTCGCGAATGATATTAACCTTGATTTGACCCGGATATTCCATTTCGCTTTCAATCTTTTTGGCTATTTCGTGAGCGATATAAGGCATTCTTTCGTCGTTAACCGCTTCGGGAGAAACCATAACGCGAATTTCTCTGCCCGCCTGAATGGCATAAGCCCTTTCAACGCCGGGGAAGCTTGTGGAAATTTCCTCAAGCTGCTGAAGGCGTTTGATGTAGTTCTCAATGTTTTCGCGCCTTGCGCCCGGTCTTGCGGCGGAAACAGCGTCCGCAGCCTGAACAAGGCAGGCAACGATTGTTTTGCACTCAACATCGCCGTGGTGCGCTTCGATTGCGTGGATAACCTCTTCGCTCTCTTTGTATTTGCGAGCGTATTCAACGCCGAGCGCAATGTGAGAGCCTTCCATTTCGTGGTCAAGCGCCTTGCCTATATCGTGCAAAAGGCCGGCTCTGCGCGCAAGCTTTTCATTTGCGCCGAGCTCTGCCGCCATAAGGCCTGCAATATAGGAAACCTCAAGGCTGTGTTTAAGCACATTTTGACCGTAAGAAGTGCGGTATCTGAGCTTGCCGAGCAGTTTAACGAGTTCGGGATGAACCGGTCCGCAATTTGCGGCAAGCACCGCTTTCTCACCCTCTTGCTTAATGATTGCATTAACCTCGCGGGTGGATTTTTCAAACATTTCTTCAATTTTTGTTGGGTGAATACGGCCGTCCTGAATAAGGCGCTCAAGGGTAAGCCTTGCAATTTCCCTTCTTACCGGGTCAAACGAGCTTACGGTGATTGCCTCGGGAGTGTCGTCAATAATAAGCTCAACACCCGTGATGGTTTCGATTGAGCGGATATTGCGGCCCTCACGACCTATGATTCTGCCCTTCATATCGTCGCTTGGCAAAGAAACAACGGAAACGGTTGTTTCTGCCGTGTGGTCTGCTGCACAGCGCTGGATAGCAGTTGCTATTATCTCCTTTGCAAGCACATCGCTTTGATCGCGAACCATTTGCTCGTATTCAAGAATTTTTCTGCTTTTTTCGGTATCAAGCTCTTCTTCAAGCGATGCAAGCAATTGGTGCTTTGCCTCCTCTTGCGTGAAGCCCGATATTTTTTCCAGCATATCAAACTGGCTTTTCTTGATGCTATCAATCTCGAGTAATTTATCGTCGGCATCTTTAAGCTTTTGGCTTAAGGATTCATTTTTTGCCTCAATGGAATCTGCTCTTTTATCAAGATATTCTTCCCTTTGGTTGAGGCGGTTTTCCTGTTTTTGAACTTCGCTTCGCCTTTCGCGGATTTCTTTATCGGCGTCAGAGCGTAACTTGTGAATTTCATCTTTCGCTTCGATAAGGCTGGCTTTTTTTGTGTGCTCTGCCTGCTGAAGCGCATCGTTTATAATTTTGGTAGCTTCCTGTGTTGCGGATCCTATTTCTTTTTCATTGGCTTTTTGCCTCATAACCGAGCCCAAAACAAAGCCTGCAATGCAGAATATAACCGCACACACTACAATAATTATAATTGCAACCGGTGTACTCATAATCAATAGCACCTCCTTCTGTTTTTAGATTTTTTGATCAATTATCATCAGAAAAGGTACAGTTTAAATACAAACCGAAATTATATTAGTTTTGTATAGGCATAATACAACGCTATATAGATTTTCCTATTTATAATACACCCATATCTTGTATCTGTCAAGTTAGTTGGCGGCGTAAGTGCAAAAGTTTTGAAAATTGCCGCGTTTTGGTGTTGACATCGTAAAAAATAATGTTATAATTATCGCATAAGCAGTAATTAAGCTGTGTTAAAGCTTTGATGGGATTAAAACTGCGCATCCGCTTTATTTGCAGAGAGCACCCCGGCAGCGATTTCGCCGCCGCTGAAAGGGGAGCATAAAGCCGCGTAAGCTACCGCCCCGGAGCGCCGCCAATACCGGCCGTAAGCCTGCGTTAAAGGCATTGAGAGGCGCATTTGCGCAATTCAGGTGGAACCGTGGATTTATTATTCACCCTGTGTTTATCGCAGGGTGATTTTTTTTATCCGCAAAAATATATATTGCAAAATTAAGCCATTCGGCTTGGAGGGAAAATTATGAAAATTACTTTGAAAGACGGCTCCGTTAAAGAGTATGCTTCGCCGATGTCTGCTGCGGATATCGCAAAAGACATCTCTATGGGCCTTTACAGAAACGCATGTGTTTGCAGAATAAACGGTGAGGTTAAAGACCTTCGCACGGTTATTTCAGATGATGCGGCACTTGAAATCCTCACCTTTGATAATGAAGAAGGCAAAAGAGCGTTTAACCACACTGCGTCCCACATTATGGCGCAGGCGGTTAAAAGGCTTTATCCCAAGGTTAAGCTCACAATCGGCCCTGCTATTGAGGATGGCTTTTATTATGATTTTGACACGGAAACTCCGTTCGGCCCCGAGGATCTTGCAAAAATCGAGGCAGAGATGAAAAAGATTGTTAAAGAGGGTTTTGCGCTTGAAAAATTCGAGCTTGCTCCCGATGAAGCAATCAAGCTTATGCAGGAAAAAGACGAGCCTTATAAGGTTGAGCTTATAAATGAGCATGCAGGCAAGGGCGAGCATATCAGCTTCTATAAGCAGGGCGAATTTACCGAGCTTTGTGCAGGCCCTCATCTTATGGATGTTAAGCCCGTTAAGGCATTTAAGCTTACAAACTGCACAGGCGCTTATTGGAGAGGCGATGCCAAAAACAAAATGCTTTGCAGAGTTTACGGCACAGCGTTCCCCAAGGCTTCAATGCTTGAGGAACACCTTGCAATGCTTGAAGAAGCCAAAAAGCGTGATCACAGAAAGCTCGGCAAGGAACTTGGGCTCTTCACGATTATGGAAGAAGGCCCCGGTTTCCCGTTCTTCCTGCCGAAGGGCATGGTGCTGAAAAACACGCTTGTTGATTATTGGCGCGAAATTCACCGCAAGGCAGGCTATTATGAAATTCAAACCCCGATGATTCTTAACAGAGCGCTTTGGGAGCGCAGCGGTCACTGGGATCACTATAAAGAGAATATGTACACCACCGTTATTGACGATGAGGATTATGCAATTAAGCCGATGAACTGCCCCGGCGGCATGCTCGTTTATAAAACGCAAATGCATTCCTATAAGGATTTGCCGCTTCGCATGGGCGAACTCGGCCTTGTTCACAGGCACGAGCTTTCCGGTGCGCTTCACGGTCTTATGCGTGTTCGCTGCTTCACACAGGATGATGCCCATATTTTTATGACTCGTGAGCAAATCAAAGATGAAATCAAAAATGTTGTTCGTTTGATAGACGGCGTTTACAACACCTTTGGCTTTGAATATCATATCGAGCTTTCAACTCGCCCCGAGGATTCCATGGGCGCGCAGGAGGATTGGGATATTGCAACGGATGCGCTTCGCGACGCTATCACTGAGCTCGGCTATGATTTTGAGGTAAATGAGGGCGACGGCGCATTTTACGGCCCGAAGCTTGATTTCCATCTTAAAGATTGCCTTGGCAGAACATGGCAGTGCGGCACAATTCAACTTGATTTCCAGCTTCCCGAAAGATTTGAACTCGAATATGTGGGTGCAGACGGCGCAAAGCATCGCCCGATCATGATTCATCGTGTTGTTTTCGGCAGCATCGAAAGATTTATCGGTATTCTTACAGAGCATTTTGCAGGCGCTTTCCCAACTTGGCTTGCTCCCGTGCAGGTTAAGCTGCTTCCGATTGCAGACAGGCATTGTGATTATCTTAAAGCTGTTGAAAATAAGCTTGAAGAAAGAGGAATTCGCTGTGAGATAGATGACAGAAGCGAGAAAATCGGCTTTAAGATTCGCTCTGCACAGATGGAAAAAATTCCTTATATGCTTGTTGCGGGCGACAAGGATATTGAAAACGGCACCGTTTCCGTTCGCTCCAGAAAAGAGGGCGAACAGGGTGCTATGAGCGTTGATGAATTTGCGGATATGATTGAAAAGGAAATCAAATCCAAGGCTCTGTAATCCGTAATTCCGTAAATATAAATAAAGAAAAATCCGGAATGATTTTCATCCCGGATTTTTTTATGCCTTAAAAGCGATTAAATTAAACGGTGCACAGAAATACATTACGGAGCGCAGCTGTTTTGTGAAGCCTTATCGCAAATTGTTTTTGCTGAGCTTAAGCCTTGTTGATTCGCGGATAACAAATTCCGTTTTCAAAATATGATTGTCTATTTTTAAATCCGGATTTGTTATTATGTTATGCAGCATATCGCAGGCACAGCGGCCCAATTTGTACGACGGCTGGCTCACCGTTGTTATGGTGGGCGAGGTCATCATGGAAATTAGGCTGTTGCTGAAGCCGACAACGGCAATGTCTTTCGGAATTTGACAGCCTCTTTTCATAGCTTCTTTTATGGCAGCGGCGGCAAAAATATCGGAAGCTGCAAAAATTGCATCCGGCATAAAGCTGGAATCAAGCTTTTTGGCAATGGTTATGCTTGCCAAATCAAACGAAGTTCCGCTCAGCTGAATATAATATTCCGGCTTGATTTCCATTCCGGCTTCTTTTAATGCGTCGGTGTAGCCGCGACGCCTGTCTGCTGCCATTTGGTAGGAAAGCGGCCCGTTTAAAAAGGCAATTTTTCTTCTGCCGGAGGTTATAAGATATTCCGTTGCGAGCTTTGCGGATTCGTAATTATCAACTATAACATACGGCTGCTTTGCCTGTGGGTTGTATTCGCAGCATTGCACAACGGGAACAACCCGTGAAACGGCGTCAAGGCTTTCGGCAGGAAAGGCGGAAAGCGTTATAACCCCCGATGCATGCACATTTTTTAAAAATCTTATAAAATCATGTATGCTTCCTTTTCTCGGTGAAAACTGGGTTGCGATAAAATCACAGTCATGCTCGGAAGCACCGTCCAGCGCACCCTGCAAAATATCATAATAATAGCTGTGATTTGTGTGCTCGACAACCAGCACGATTATGTTTTTTTGATATGATTCGATAAAATTATCGCGATGCCTCGGTGTAACTCCGAGAGCCTGCATCGCATCCTCAACAAGCTTAACGGTTTGCGGCTTAACAAGTTCTCTGTGATTAACCACTCTGGAAACGGTGGCACTTGAAACGCCGCAGTATTTTGCAATGTCCTCAACCGTTGCTCTTTTTGCCATAAAATCACCTCAAACTGTTTTAATTATATATTGCCGCGGCGGGAATTGCAACAGTGTTTATTTTGTGCTTACAAAGCATGATTTTTTTGCGAAACGGGCGTTATAAATTCAAAATGAAAAGTTTTCATTAGGCGTATTTGCAAAAAGCATATAAATTGATTTAAAATCGGCATTGTGCCCAAACAAAATGCCGGGGCTTTGTGTATATGCGATATAATTTTTACAAATTTCGACACATTTATATTGACTGATTTCTTGCTTTTATATATAATAATTCTATAACTTGTGGGAGCATATATAAATATGTATAAATAATACAAAATATCGTGTGTAAACCTGCTTTTTCGCTCGTTTTTTCGCGAATTTTGTTGTTTTTTAAGCTTGAAATTACGTGCCCGCGATGAATGGAGATTGTAATGAAAGAATATTTAAAAGAAAAAAAGCAAAAAAAGGAAACGGTTGAAGAAATTGATCTTATCCCTCTTTTTAAAGCCGTTGTTTCAAAATGGTGGCTTATAGTTATTTTCGCCGTTGTTTTAGGCATGGTTTCGTATTTTGTGACGGACACTTTTGTTACTCCGACCTACAGATCCGGCTTTACCGCTTATGTTAATAACCGCAGCGGCGTAACGGCAAACGGAACGGAAGCAGCAGGCAGCAAAAAGCTTACCACTTTCCGATATCACGGCTTCGCAAAGCCTTGTTAAAACCTATTCAAAAATCATTCTCAGCCGTTCCGTGCTCACCGAGGCGGCGTCTAAGGCAAATCTTAATTATACGCCCTCTCAGCTTTCAAAAATGGTTTCCACCAACACAGAGGATGAAACAGAGGTTATCGGCGTTTATGTAACTGCCGAGGATCCCAAAGTTGCAGCTCAGCTTGCAAGCGCAATCGCGGATGTTGCTCCCCAAATGATTTCGCAGATAATAGAGGGCAGTTCTATGCAAATTATTGACGAACCCCTTGTGCCCACTTCGATTTATTCTCCGAATTATTCCAAAAACACGGCAGTCGGCTTTTTGATCGGCGCGGTTATTGCCGTTGCCATAATAGTAATCAAAGAATTGCTTGATGATCATGTTAAAAATGAAGAAGATCTTGAAGATAAATTCGCAATACCCGTTGTGGGCGTTATCCCGGATGTAAATTCGGCAGTTAAGCAAAGCTCAAAATATGCCTATGCATACAAGATGAATGAGGGAGGCAAAAAATAATGGATAAAAAGCAGAAAAAGGCCGGAATGAACGGCGACACATTGCTCCTTTCACAAAATTCACCGTTCAGCGTGCAGGAGGCGTATAAATCGTTAAGAACGAATGTGGCGTTTTCCATCGCAGGCGGCGATTCAAAATGTATCGGGGTCACAAGCCCCAACAGGGGCGACGGTAAAAGCTCCGTTGCCGTTAATTTGGCTATTTCTTTTGCGCAAATCGGCAAAAAAGTGGTTTTGGTGGATTGCGATATGCGCCTTCCCACGGTTGCTCATAAGCTGGGAATAAAAAGAAGCCCGGGATTAAGCGATTATCTCGTGGGCGAAAAAAGCATAAACGAATGCATTTTCAGTGTCAGCAAGCTTGGCTTTGCCGTTGTGCCGGCAGGAAACATTCCGCCGGATCCCACAACTTTGCTTGAATCAAAGGAAATGCGCGAGCTGCTCGGTGTGCTCAGAAATTATTATGATTACATCATAGTTGATTTACCGCCGGTTCTTCCCGTGCCGGATGCAATGATTCTTTCAAAGCATATAGACGGATATTTGATAGTTGTTAAAAGCGGCACTGCGGAATACAGAAATGTGTCCGATGCATTAAAGCAGCTTCAGTTTGCGGATTCCAATATCATCGGCTTTGTTTATAACGGAAAACCGTTGCCGAGCAAGCGCTCAAGAAAATATAGGTATAACTATACTTATTATAAAAAGAAATAGGCAACCGCGATGCTCGTAATCGAAACTTTGTGCCGTCAGGGATCGGTTGATGCCGGTTAAATCACGCTTTGGTGCAATTCCGCTCGCCGTGCGGCTCTGCGCAAAAAGCGCCGCCATTTGTGATTTACAAACGGCAGCAGGATTGCCGAAACGTGCTCAGTCTGCTTCAACCCCTCGCATTTTTTTGCGGGGGGGGGGTAGACTGTTTGTTTTATAAATACAGTTTACTGCAATAATTCTTATGTACGCACTGTTGATGAGAGGCTGTTTATGAAAGCATACAAAAAATTACTTAGTAAATTGAATATTGAGCATTGGAAAATGATCGCGGTATATCTTGCGATATATGATATTATTGCCGTTAATGCGTCTTATCTTTTCGGATTGCTGATAAGATTTGATTTTAAATTTTCAACCATTCCGATGGATTATTATTATGCATTTTTGAAATTTGCGCCGATATATACGGCGTTTTCGTTAGTTGTGTTTTATTTCTTTAAAATGTATAACAGTCTTTGGCGATTTGCAAGCTTCAGCGAGCTGAACAGAATTATGGTTGCCAATATCATAACCACCGTTTTCCAGTGCGTCGGAATTACGCTGCTGTTTATGCGAATGCCGTTCTCTTATTATATAGGCGGCGCCGTGATTCAGCTTATTCTTGTTGTTGCCATAAGGTTTGTGTATCGCTTCGTGAATTTGGAGCGCCAAAAAAGCCATCAAAAATCGCTTGCAAGCGAAAATGTTATGGTTATCGGCGCGGGCAGATCGGGGCAAATGCTGATAAAAGAATTAAAAACATCTGATAAAACAACAATGCGCGTATGCTGCATTATTGATGATAATCCCAACAAAAAAGGCCGTTATACAGAAGGAGTGCAGATTGTGGGCGACAGAACCTGTATTCTTGAAGCGGCGAAAAAATATGAAATAAATAAGATTATTTTTTCAATTCCGTCTGCCTCTGCAGAAGATAAGCGAGATATTCTTAATATCTGCAAGGAAACAAACTGTGAACTTGTCAGCTTGCCGGGCGTTTATCAAATTGCAAACGGCGAAAGGCTGCTCAGTAAAATGAAGCCGGTTGAAATAGAGGATTTGCTCGGCCGAGATCCCATTAAGGTTAATATGGACGAGATTTTCGATTACCTTTCCGGCAAGGTTATTTTGGTTACGGGCGGAGGCGGCTCAATCGGCAGCGAGCTTTGCAGGCAGATTGCCGCTCATAAGCCGAAGCAGCTCATAATTTTTGATATCTATGAAAACAATGCTTATGATATTGAGCAAGAGCTTAAAAGAAAGTACGCAGATTTAAATTTGAAGGTGCTTATCGGCTCTGTAAGAGACAGTAAGCGCATATATTCCGTGTTTGAAACATATAAGCCTCAAATCGTTTATCACGCTGCGGCTCACAAGCATGTGCCGCTTATGGAAACAAGCCCCAACGAGGCCATTAAAAACAATGTTATCGGCACATATAAAACCGCTTATGCCGCAATGCAAAACGGCGCGGAGCGCTTCGTGCTTATCAGCACGGATAAGGCGGTTAATCCCACGAATATTATGGGCGCCAGCAAAAGGCTTTGCGAAATGGTTATTCAAAGCATGGATGCCATCGGTAAATCGGGCAGATTTGATTTGTTGCCTTCCGTTTGCGCACATTTAACGGCGAGTGAGGATCCCGAATGCGAGGCCATTAAATTCAATGCAGAAAATGCAAAATCCCTTATGGCGGAAAGCGTAAATAACGAAAACAGAAGCGGCACTCAGTTTGTTGCCGTTCGTTTCGGAAATGTGCTCGGTAGCAACGGCTCTGTTATTCCGCTCTTTAAAAAGCAAATTGAGGCTGGAGGCCCGGTAACCGTTACCCACCCGGATATCGTAAGATATTTCATGACCATTCCGGAGGCTGTAAGCCTTGTGCTTCAGGCGGGCACATATGCTTTGGGCGGCGAAATATTTGTGCTTGATATGGGGGCGCCCGTTAAAATTGATTCTTTGGCGCGCAATCTTATAAGGCTTTCGGGCTATACTCCGGATGTGGATATTAAGATTGAATATTCGGGCTTGCGACCCGGCGAAAAGCTTTATGAAGAATGCCTTATGAAAGAGGAGGGCATGAAAAAAACGGAAAGCGAGCTTATTCACATCGGCAGGCCGATTCCGTTTGATGTGGCGGTATTTATGCAAAATCTTGAGAAGCTTGCCGCAGCTGCTTTTGATAACAGCAGCGAAATAGTTGAAATGGTGGAAAAAGTTGTTCCTACTTTTCATCCTTCGGGCGAGCATCCGGAAAAGGCGCGCCGGCAGAGTGCTCCGATTAAAAGCAAATAAATCAAAAAGGCTGTGTTTGTGCAAGCGTTTGCATGCCGCAGCCTTGTTTGGCAATGTATGGTGAAAAGATGAGTAAATTAAAAAAAGCCGTTGCCTGCGCTTCGGCGCTTTTGGGTGCGGCGTTTACGGCACTTTCCGCTGTTGCGGCGGTTAAAAGGGCAGACAGCCGTTATGAAAACGAGCCTGCCGAAAAAAATCCTTTAGAGGGCAAAAGGTTGGAGTTTGTGCCTGATGAAAGCAAAAGCGAAAATGCCGACGGGCAAAGAGGATATTTAAAAGCCGTCGGTGATTGCGCGGCAAATCTCAGCGCGTATGATAAATATGTTAAGCGTGCGCTTGATGTTGTTATTTCTTTTGGCGGTTTGGTTGCATTGTCGCCCGTGTTGGCCGGTGTTGCCATCGCTATTCGCATAGATGATCCCGGTCCGGTGCTTTTTACTCAAAAAAGAGTGGGTGAAAACAAGCAGTATTTTAAGCTTCATAAATTCAGATCAATGAAAATGAGCACTCCCCATGATGTGCCCACGCAAATGCTTGATAACCCCGATCAATACATAACCAAAGTTGGCAAATTCATCAGAAAGCACAGCTTGGACGAATTGCCGCAGATATGGGATATTTTCATCGGCAATATGAGCATCATCGGGCCAAGGCCCGCATTATGGAATCAGGATGTGCTTATTGCCGAAAGAGATAAATACGGCGCAAACGGTATTAAGCCCGGCCTTACCGGCCTTGCGCAAATCAGCGGCCGCGATGAATTGGAAATTGAGGATAAAGCACGCTTGGATGGTAAATATGTTGAAAACATGAATGCCGCTTTTGACATTAAGTGCTTTTTAAATTCTGTTTTTTCCGTTATTAAAACAGACGGCGTTATTGAGGGCGGAGCCGGAATAAAAACAAGCGGGCGAAATTACACACAGGGAAAATCAAACGAAGATTTGATTGGTAATATCGGATTCGGCGAAAAAGTAGAAATCGACAGTAAAGCCGAAAAGAATATTTTGATAACGGGTGCAGGTTCGTATATCGGCGAATCTTTCAAAGATTATGCCAAAGCGCATTATCCCTCTTTAGTCGTTGATTCAATTGATATGATTGACGGCAGCTGGAAAAGCAAAGCTTTTTCAAAATATGATATCGTTTATCATGTTGCCGGCTTGGCTCATGCCGATGTTGGTTCGGTTGATGAAGCCACCAAAGAAAAATATTATTCCGTAAATACCGATCTTGCCGTTGAAGTGTGTAAAAAAGCAAAGGCCGAAGGTGTTAAAGAATTTATATTTATGTCGTCTATGATTGTGTATGGGGATTCTGCACCTTTAGGCAAACAAAAGGTGATAGATAAATATACCGTTCCCGACCCAGCCAATTTTTACGGCGATTCCAAATTGCAGGCCGATGTTGCAGTAAGGGATTTTGCCTCCGATGATTTTAAAGTAATCGTGCTTCGTCCGCCGATGATATACGGAAAGGGAAGCAAAGGCAATTATCCCATGCTGGCAAAGCTTGCAAAGGCGCTTCCCGTATTTCCGGATGTTGAAAACAAAAGATCGATGCTTTATGTAGAAAATCTTTGCGAATTTCTTTGCCAAATTATGTCGGTTAAAAGCATTAAAGAAAATTCGGTTGTTTTGTTCCCGCAAAATTCGCAGTGGACAAAAACCGGCAATATGGTTAAAGAAATCGGCGATGTTACCGGAAAAAAGGTAAAGCTGATAGGCGGCTTGTCTAAATTTGCCGTGTTTGCCGCAGGAAAGTTTCCTGGAGAAATAGGCTCATTGGTTAATAAAGCGTTCGGAAATAATTGCTATGACAACGAAATGAGCAGCTACGAGGGATTGAATTATCAGAATATTTCTCTTAATGAATCAATAAAGAAAACCGAAGGCAAAGAAGCTGTAAATTTCGATTTCGAAAAATCTGCCGAAAAGAAAAAACATATTCTTGTGGTATCGCAATATTTTTATCCCGAGGCCTTCAGGATAAACGATATGTGCCTTGAGTGGGTTAAGCGCGGGTATAAGGTGACCGTTATAACCGGGCTTCCCAATTACCCTGCCGGAAAAATATTTGACGGCTACGGATTGACTGAAAAAAGAACCGAAGTTTGGAACGGAATTGAGATAATCAGATTACCCTTAATTCCGAGGGGCAGCACATCAATCGGCATGATCATGAACTATATTTCGTTTATGGTGTCGGGTGTTATTTCAGGGAAGCTGAAAAATATAAATGCGGATTATGTTTTTTCGTTTGAGGTTTCGCCGATGACTCAGGTGTTGGCCGGAATCAGCTTTGCGAAGAAATTAAAGGTTCCGCACTATCTTTATGTGCAGGATTTGTGGCCGGAAAATGTGGTTACGGTTACAGGAATAACAAGTCCGGCAATTGTTAAGCCTATCAACAAAATGGTTGATTACATATATAAAAATTCCGATCAGATTTTTGCAACCAGCCCAAGCTTTGTTGATGCTATTTGCAACCGCGAAGTCCCCGTCAGCAGAGATAAGGTTCATTATTGGCCGCAGTATGCCGAAGAATTTTATAAACCTTGCGAAAAAAAAGAGGCAGCGGGTATTCCGAACGACGAATATTTTAAAATAATATTCACAGGTAATATAGGTGTGGCACAGGGCCTCGGCATTTTGCCCGAAACGGCCGAGCTTTTATCAAATGAAAAAGTTAAATTTATTATGGTGGGAGACGGACGCTATCTTGATGATTTCAATGCCGAAATCAAGCGCCGCGGAGTTGAGGATAAGTTCATTATGATTCCGAGGCAGCCGGCAGAGAAAATCCCCGAGTTATTATGTGCATGCGATGCTGCTTTTCTTTCTTTCCAAAAGGAGCAGCTTTGGAAAATGACAATTCCCGCAAAGCTGCAAAGCTATATGGCTTGCGGCATGCCCGTTCTTGCTTCGGCAGAAGGCGAAACACAGCGCATTATTAATGAGGCAGAGTGCGGCATATGCAGCGCAATAGGCAATGCACGGGAGCTTGCCATGGCCGTAAATAAAATTATGGATTCCGATTTGGAAAAAATGGGAGCAAACAGCAGAAAATATTTTCTTGAGCACTTCAACAAAAAATTTTTAATGAATCGAATTGATAGGTATTTTGCATGAAAGTTTTGATGATAAATGTTGTTTGCGGAAGCGGCAGCACGGGCAAAATATGCACTGATTTGGCAAGTGTGTTGGAAAAGAAGGGCCATGATGTAAAAATCGCATACGGCAGGGGAAATGTTCCACCCCAATATCAAAAAAACACGGTAAAAATCGGCAATAATTTTGACATTGCGCTTCACGGGATTAAATCAAGGCTTTTTGATGCTTCGGCATTCGGCAGCAAACATTCAACAAAAAAATTTATCGAATGGGTAAAGGAATATGACCCCGATATAATACACCTGCATAACTTGCACGGGTATTACATAAATATCGAGATATTGTTTGCTTATCTTAAAACATGCAATAAGCGAATTATTTGGACTATGCATGATTGCTGGCCGTTTACGGGGCATTGCGCATATTTCGACTATGTTGATTGCCAAAAGTGGAAAACGCAATGCGAAAATTGCCCTCAAAAGCACAGCTATCCCGCAAGCGAGTTTATTGATGCCTCTAAAAAAAATTATTCCGTAAAAAAAGAAGTGTTTACGGGCATTAAAAATTTAACGATTGTTACGCCTTCAAAATGGCTGGCAAATTTGGTTTCGCAGTCTTATTTAAAGGAATATCCCGTAAAGGTTGTTCATAACGGTATTGATACAAATGTGTTTAAGCCAACTCGGGGCAGCATAATCGAAAAGCTCGGCTGCCAAAACAAAAAAATCGTTTTGGGCGTTGCTTCTGTTTGGGACAGGCGTAAGGGCTTTGAAACATTTCTCAGCCTTTCAAAGATTCTTGATAATAAATTTCAAATTATTTTGGTCGGTTTAACCTCAAAGCAGATAAATGAACTACCAGAAGAAATAATCGGAATCAAAAGAACTCAAAATGCGAGGGAATTGGCAGAGCTTTACACCGCCGCGGATGTTTTTGTGAATCCAACATTGGAAGAAAATTATCCCACAACCAACCTTGAGGCCATCGCCTGCGGCACGCCGGTTGTTACTTTTGAAACGGGTGGAAGCGTTGAAAGCGCAATGTCATACGGCGTTGTGGTTCCGAAAGGCGATGTGGAAAAAACCGCTGCCGCAATAAGGCTTTTATGCGGCTCAAACAGCGTTAAAAACGAACATATGAATTTGGATATCGAGCATTTTGCGGCAGAATATTTGAATTTGTATTTCTGTTGATATTTTATATAAAGGTAACAGGTTTCGGTATGTTTGAAAGCAGAAAAAAAATAAATAAAACGATAATGGCAATCACGGCTGTTACTTTTTTGATACTTCTTTTAATCATCGGAGTATTTAATAATTCCGAAAAGGTATATGTTTATAATTATGTTGTGGACGCGGTTTGCTTAACTGTTTCCGTAAGCTTATTGCTAAGGTTATATATTAAAAAAGATTTGGACATGTTTGAACCGATAGTTGTTATCGGTGGCTTGTATATATTGATGTATTTCTTTACGCCGATATATGATCTTTGCATAGGTCAATATACTTGGTACGGTTACGATTTATTTAAATACGGAATAAAAGCAACACTTATTGCGTTTGCAGGGTTTATCGGATTCTATGTGTTTTACGAAAAATCGTTTGTTTGGGGCAACCGCTCAAGAAGACTTCGGCAAGTTAATAATTATTGTTATACAAACGATTATGCAGAAAGCAGAAAGAAAATTTTGTATTTAACGCTGATTATTTATTTCTTTTCTTTAGCGGCAAATATTTATTATGTGATTCATGTCAGCGGAAACAGTATTTTATATTCGCTCACATTCGGCTTGCTCGGTAGCGGCGGCGTTTCAGAAAAAACAACCACTTCAATAGGGTTCATATCAATGTTTTCATATTGCTTGCCTTCGGCAACATTGCTTTATTGGGAATTCGGCAATGTGAAAACAATGAAATGGATATTGTTTTTAATTATGTTTTCATTGCAAATGACGCGCGGATTCCGCTTTTTTATCATTGCAATAGCCATTACCTTTTTTGCTTATTACTATATTAAAGCAAACAGAAGGCCTAAAATGAAAACGGTTTTGCTTGCCGTGCTGGCGATAATTTTTGTTGTTGTTTTTATGACGATTTTCAGATCCGCTATTCGCACCGGAAACGGTGTTGATTTTTCGCAGTTTAATGCCGAAAATATTAAAGAGGCTTTTGACGAGGCAATTTGGGATAATTTCCGAATTTATAACAATTTCTATGCAATGACAGATAAAATACCGTCCGTATATCCGTATGTTCACGGCAGGCAAATGCTTCTCGGCACATTGGCAATGGTTATTCCCAGAGCCATATGGCCGCAAAAGATATCCACAAAGGCCGGAGTGGGCTTGGAATATATCGTCGGCAAAGCATTGGTTGATACGGGGCAGGCTTATCCGAATATCGGTGAATACTATTATGCATTCGGCACAATCGGCGTAATTGTTTTTATGTGCATTTACGGTATTTATGCAAGAAGAGTTAAAAAGTGCTATTTTCACAGTGAAAATGCGTTGGATATTATTTTGTATTCGGTTTTATTGGGTGCAAATTTGCAACTTATAATAAGAGGATACACTCCGAGTAATTTTTGGTATCTTGTTTTTTCGATATTGCCGGTGGTAATTATCAAACTCTTGTTCACGCAAAGGAAGACTGAAGTTGAATAAAATAGCTAAAAACTATATTTACAATCTTATATATCAACTGATTGCTTTGGTTGTGCCGTTGATTACGGCGCCGTATGTTGTTAGGGTAATCGGAGCAGACGGCACGGGCATTTACAGCTATGTAAATTCGGTAACGGCAATGCTTACAACATTTGTAATGCTTGGTTTTTATACATACGGAAACAGGCAAATTGCTTATGTCAGAGATGATGACCAAAAATTAAACGACACTTTTTGGCGCATAATGACTTGCAGATTTATTGTAATGATTATCGGCACAGCGATTTTTGCGGTAACCGTGGCCGTAATAAATAAATATACCGTGCCGTTTATATTGTATTACACATATATGCTTGGCTATTTTGTTGACTGCACATGGCTTTTTGTCGGCGTTGAGGATATGAAATGGGCGGTTTTGAAAAATATATTTTTAAAACTGTTTGCCACGGCTATGATTTTTATATTCGTAAGAGATGCAAATGATACAGGGCTGTATATTTTCATTCAAGGCGGCTCGATACTTTTTGCAAATCTGCTGGCTTATACACAGCTTAAAAGGTATGTTGGAAAACCGAAATTTGTTTTTAAAGGCATAAAGAAGGACTTTTATAATTCCGTGTTGCTTTTTCTTCCCGGCGTGGCAAGCACAATTTATCTTCAGTGTGATAAGATTATGCTTGAAATGCTCGGAAAGCCTATAGCACAGGTTTCCCAATATGATTATGCGGAAAAAATTGTTAACATTGCATTGTCTTTCATAACAGTTCTAAGCACGGTAATGATGCCGAGAATCGCAAATGAATTTGCGCAGGGCAGAAAAAGCAAAATAGAAGAATTATTGTGCAGGGCGGCTAAAGTATCTTTGTTTTTGGCGTGCCCGCTGATGCTTGGCATGATGATTGTGGCAAATAAGCTTATTCCTTGGTATTTGGGAGATGAGTTTTTGCCGTCTGTTAAAGTAATTATTATTATTTCGCCCATTATTATCAGCAACACCCTTACGGGTATTTCCGGCAGTCAGTATTTTACGGCAACAAATCAAATCAAAATATTGCTTATTTCACAAATAAGCGCATGCGTCGGCAATATAGCCGCAAATGCTTTGCTGATACCGAAATTCGGCCTTTACGGTGCGGCCGTGGCAACACTTGTGAGCAGTTTTGTTTGTGCGATTATTCAGTATGCGCATCTTTGCCGCCAGGTAAAGTTAAAAGGCGTGGGCAAATCGGCAGCAAAATATTTGCTTTTTTCAATAATTATGGCAGCGGCTGTTTGGATTGCTTCAAGAAATCTGAGTGCGTCGATTGTAACAAATATCATTCAGGTGGCAATCGGATTTGTTGTTTATTTAGTGCTGTGCCTGATTTTTAAAGATGAAGTTATTATGGAATTTGTATCAAAAATCAAGGCTGTAAGGAAGTGATTTTATGAATAAAAAGGTTATAGTGGTGCACCCCGGAAAGCAACATTCTTTCAGATTGGCAGAGGCTTTAAAAAAGGACAATATGTTGCTGAATTATGTAACAACCGTGTATGATAAAAAGTATTCGCTTACTCATTTGTTCGGCAGCTTTTTAAAAGGCGATAATAAAAAGCGCTTTCTGACTCGCAAGTCGGAAATTTTTGATGAAAATGTGGTTCAGTTTTGCGAATTTGAAGGCTTGATTTTGCTCCTGCTTTACAGAATGTTGCCTAAAAGTAAAATCACAATAGCTGTTGAAAAACATATTCATAAGCTTGTTTATTTGAAAACAATTAAATTTGCGGCAAAAAATAATGCCGATGCAATTGTGTTTTACGGCGGATTATCCGAAAAGCATTTTGAATTAAAAAACAGAATATGCCCAAATATTAAATTTATAGTTGATGTTCCAACTCCCACAAATGAATATATGCAAAAGGTGCTGGAGAACGATATTAAAATAACGGGCGATGAATATATCAGAATCGAGCAAGCCACAACCTGGCACTCCTCCGAGGGAAAAATACCGATTAGATATAAGCTTGCAGACGGTTTTTTGGCAGGATCCGAATTTGTTAAAAAAAGCTTAACCGATTTCGGAACCGATGCAAATAAAATTAAAATCGTGCCTTACGGAGTTGATACTTCAAGGTTTACGCTTAAGGATTTCGGCAGTGAAAATCAAAAGGTGAGATTTATTTTTGTGGGCCGAGTTAATCGCAGAAAAGGAATACAGCATCTTTTGCCCGCCTTTGAAAAACTCGACTCAGATAAAGCCGAATTGATTTTGGTGGGTCAATACGATGAAAACGATGTTCTTGTTAAAAAATATAAAAATGCCGAAAATATCACTTTTAAGGGATTTGTAACTCAGGATGTTGTAACCGAGTTATACAAAAGCGCTGATGTTTTTGTGCTTCCGTCATTGGGTGAGGGCTTAGCGCAGGTGTGCATTGAAGCCATGGCTTCGGGTTTGCCGGTTGTGGTTTCCGAAAATACAGGTATAACCGATTTAATTACAGACGGAAATGAGGGGCTGATAGTGCCCGCTTCGGATACGGCCAAGCTGTTTGGCGCAATGAATTGGTTTGTTGAAAACAAAAAATCAATTCCCGATATGGGCTTAAAGGCATATAATACCGCAAAAAAATACACTTGGGATTATTATGAATCAAATGCGGCCGCCGCAATAAGAGAATTGTTAGGTGAATAAGTATGAAACCATATTTAGTTGATGTTCCCGTGAGGATAAACATTTGGATAAGGCCCGAATGCCAAAGAAAGCAGTGGGATGTTATTAAGCAGGCTCGGCCGAGCGTTTTGTTTATTCAATCCGACGGCGGAAGAAACGAAAAAGAATGGAAAGCCATTCTTCAAAACAGAAAAATGATTGAAGATGAGCTTGATTGGGATTGCAAAGTCTTTAAAATTTATAAAGACGAGAATCAAGGTTTGTATCGAATGGCTAAAATTACTGCTGAAGTGATTTGGAATAGTGTTGATAGATGTATCCTTTTGGAAGACGATCATGTGCCTGCGATTTCATATTTTAAATTTTGTGCCGAACTGCTTGAAAAATATAAAGACGATCAAAGAATTGAATGTATATGCGGAGTAAATCAATTGGAAAAGTGCGAAAATGTAACATCTTCGTATTTCTTTTCAAGGCAAGGCTCTATTTGGGGCATTGCAACTTGGAAACGCGTTATTGATGAAAGATATAACTACGCTTACGGTTCGGATCCTTACATAATGGATGTTTTAAAAGAAAGAACAAAGCATAATCCAATAGCGTGGAAGCGATTAAATGCGTATGCAAAAGGCAATCAATACGAAGGGCATGTTGCAGGCTCCGAATTTTGGATAGAATTTGATATGTATGCGCAAAACAGATTGCAGATTATTCCCAAATACAATATGATAAGCAATATCGGCGCAAGCGAGGATTCGGCTCATGCAGACAGCTTAAAATTGTTGCCGAGGGGCATAAGAAAGGTGTTTAATATGCCTGTTCATGAACTCGGCGGGTCGATTATTCATCCGAAATATGTTATGCCGGATGTTGAATATGAAAAGAAAAGAAACAGAGTAATGGGCTATAACACACCTATTATTCAGTTCGCACGAAAAATCGAAAGATTTGTTTTAATGGCATCGCATGGCAATTTAAAAAGGGCTCTTTCAAAAGTTTTTGTTAAGAAAAAAGAAAAATAGTTTATTTGGGTAGCGTTTAATGAAAAAAATATTATTACTCGGCGGCTCCGCTCAGCAGGTTATTGCTGTTGAAACGGCAAAAAAATTAGGATATTACACGGTGTTGTGCGATTATCTGCCCGATAATCCCGGGCAATATGTCGCCGATAAATTTTATCTTGAAAGCACAACGGATAAGAAAACAATTCTTAAAATTGCCGAAAAAGAAAAGGTGAGCGGCATTCTTGCCTATGCTTCGGACCCTGCGGCACCCACGGCGGCATATGTTGCCGAAAAGCTCGGCTTGCCCGGTAATCCGTATAAATCTGTTGAAATATTGTGCAACAAGGATAAATTCAGAGATTTTTTGGCAAAAAATGATTTTTACACTCCTAAGGCAAAAGGATATAATTCCGCCGAAACTGCTTTAGCCGATTTAGATAACGGATATTTTGAATATCCCGTAATTGTTAAGCCGGTTGATTCTTCGGGAAGCAAAGGCGTTTCCAAAATAAATTCATTTGATGAAGCACAGGCGAAAATTACCTGTGCAATGGATTTTTCAAGATCAAAAAATATTATAATTGAAGAATTTGTTGAAAAATTCGGTTATCAAATTGCCGGCGACGGTTTATCCGTAAACGGAAAGTTGGTTTTCAGATGTTTTGCAAACGATCATTTTAATTCCAAATGTGCCAATCCGTTTGTTCCTGTTTCGGCAAGTTTCCCATATAATATGCCGGGTGAGGTGCACGATAAAATTCACAGCGAAATACAGCGTTTGCTGACTGCGCTCAATATGAATACTTCCACATATAATTTCGATATAAGAATTGATAAAAATTATAATGTGTATTTAATGGAAGTTGCTCCGAGAGACGGCGGTAATTATATTCCCGATGTTATAAGATATGCAACGGGAGTGAATTTAACCGAGTTGGCTGTTAAAACAGCTATGGGCGAGCAGGTTAATATTTCTCAAAAAAGCACAAACGGATATTATTCTTATTTTGCCGTACACAGTTTGGAAAACGGAATATTAAAAGATATCGATATTTCGGATGCCGGAAAAGAACATATCATAGAAAATCATATTATTGTTAAACCCGGTGACGAAATTAAAAAGTTCACGGGTGCAAACACAACTCTCGGTTGCCTGATTATGAAGTTTGACAGTATGCGGCAAATGCTTGATATGATGGATAACTCAGGGCAGTGGATAAATATAAAATTAGAAAGGAAATTTTAATTTATGAAAACAATTGTTGTGTTTGGAGCAACCGGAAATATCGGTAGATATTATACAAAGTACCTTTGTGAACATTTAAATTTGAATGAATATTCCATTATTGCTGCCGGTACAAAAATGACTGATATATTTAATGGTTATCCTGTTAAATATATTAGCGTGAATATTGTTAATAAAGCGGATTTTGAAAGACTTCCGAAATCAACTTATGCGGTAGTTGATTTTGCAGGAATGATGCCCGCAAGAATGGAAGGCTATGACCCTCAGCGATATATTGATGTAAATATAAAGTACAGTTTACAAGGGACTACACAGGGTAACGGTCTGACGGGAGGGGTTCCGCCCGTCAGATTTTCCATGTGATGTTCAAGCTGTCGCTTGTAGCGGATATGGTGGTAATCATCAAATCCACCACCCGCCGCTTGTCGTCAAAGGATACATTGTCCCATGTGTCGAGGTAGCCGGAAATCTGGCTGACCTGTTCTGGGCTAATGGCTTCCACCGTCAGTTCCGCTATCCTCGCCAGAAGTTCCTGCTTGCGCCCGTCCAGTTCTGCTATCTTCACATTCACATAGGAGAGCAGGACATTGTTTGCACCCGTCAGACTGTCCACCAGTTTTTCAATCTCGCCGTCCACATGGGCAAGTTCCACTTGCAGGGCGGCAATTTTAGGGTTTGCCTTTGCCGCTTTCTTTCTGCCTGTCAGCGTCTTGTAGCTTGCCAGTTTCTTTACCATCTGCTGATAAACAACCGCTTCCAGTTCCGAAGTAATGATTTTCCCGCACCCCGGACAACTCTTGTTATCCAGCCGTTTCGTACAGCGAAGGTATTGCTTGCCGGAGGGATTGAAGATACTCATAAGGGCATACCCGCAGTTCCCGCACTTGATTTTTCCCGCCAGCCATGTGTGGGTGGCTTTCCGGGCAGACTGGATTTTCATGTTGTTCATCAGCTTCTTACGGCAGGTCAGCCAGATGTCGGAGGGAACAATGCCCTCATGGGGAGCCAGTACCAGCATTTGGTCTTTCAAGTCGTTCTTTTTGCTGGGCTTCACATCCCGCCCTTGATACAGATAGCAGCCGTTCATGCCTGTAAAATCGGCAGCGTCATTGACAATGATTGTCCCTTGACTTTTGAAAAATTCGTACACATCAAGGTCTGCCTGCACATAGACAGGATTGCGTAACATCTGCGCTAGCGTGGGGCGTATCAGCTCTTTGCCATGGAACAAAATCCCCTGTTCCGCAAAGTACCGGGTAATGTCCCCGTAGGAGGTTGTGGGCTGGGCATACATCTCAAACATCAGCCGGATATTTGCTGCTTCGTCCGGGTTTACCACCAGCTTCTTTGTGTTGATACCGTCCATCTTAATCGGCTCTGTATGGAAGCCGTAAGGGGCTTTCCCGCCCATCTTGAAGCCCCGCTGACTGCGGGAGTAGTAAGCGTCCGTCACCCGCTTCTGTATCGTTTCCCGTTCAAGCTGGGCGAACACGATACAGATATTCAGCATAGCCCGCCCCATCGGGGTGGAGGTGTCAAACTTCTCCGTAGAGGACACAAACTCCACTTCGTACTTTTGGAAGAAGTCCATCATCTTCGCAAAGTCGAGAATGGAACGGCTGATGCGGTCGAGCTTGTAAACCACCACTTTCCGCACAAGGCCGCTTTCAATATCCCGCATAAGCTGTTGGAATTGTGGACGCTCCGTATTTTTCCCGGAATACCCTTTGTCCTTGTACTCTTTGCAGTTCCCGCCTTTCAATTCGTATTTGCAAAACTCAATCTGGCTTTCAATGGAAATGCTGTCCTTTTTGTCTACCGATTGTCTTGCATAGATTGCGTCTATTCGATTGTTCATATTGTCGCTCCTTTTCTTAAAAAAGAAACGGAGCTGCTGACACCTTTATTATACCGCCAGCAGCCCCGCAAATCAATGATGGCTTCGGAAAACCTTATGCCCCGGCTTCCTCACTCTGCCGTTTGTCGGCATACTTGCGGAATACCTCATAAAGCTGCTGTTCCAGCTCCCGGCGTTTTGCCGCTTCCTGCTCCGGCGTGAACACCGGGGAGAGATTTTCCAGCGTGATTTCCTTTCCTTGAAAAGTCACGACTTCGGTTTCTTTCTTGTATCTGATATGCTCCATAGTACCTCCGTATTTAATTTTCAAAGTGCAGTGCCGCCATGCTGCGGCGTGAAATGTTTTCTGTCATCAATCACCTCTCCTTTGTGTGCTGCTGCTGCCGTTTCAGTTCTGCCAGCACCTCCGGCGGGATACGGTCTACCAGCCGCTGAATGTCTTTCAGCTCGCTTTCCAGCTTTGCCCGTTCCATCGTATCTTTCATCTTGCCTTTTTCACTGGCTTTTGCTCTGGCTTCCAACTGTTCATTTTCTGCTAAAATGTCGTTTATTGTGACCTTGTATTTTTTGAGCTGACCGGAGAAATTCTCCATCTGCGGAAACCACTTTTTCAGCAGGGAGAGGGCTTCCTCTTTCTTCTTTCCGGCGTTGAACGGGGTAATACCGTCCAGCGTGGCTTCAATGGCTCTTGCCTGTTTGGAGAGATTGACCGCCTGCTTGAACAAACGGGTGGGGATATGCTTCCTGCCTGTCTTGCTGGCACTTTCCCCACGCTCCAAGTCGGGATATTTCTCCACCATATAGGCGTGAAAATCGTCCTGCCATTTTGTGAGGCTGGCTCTGTTCCCAATAATCTCCTTTGCACACAGGCGGTTGTCCTCTGTCAGCGGGACAAAGACCAAATGCAGGTGGGGCGTTTTCTCGTCCATGTGTACCACCGCCGACACGATATTTTCCCGGCCTACCCGCCCGATTAAGAAATCAGCCGCCCTCTGGAAAAATTCCTGTATCTCCTTTGGGGGCTTCTTCTTGAAAAACTCCGGGCTGGCGGTAATCAGCGTATCCACAAACCGGGTACTGTCCTTGCGGGTTCGGCACCCCGCCTGTTCAATCCGGCTCTGAATGAAGTGGTAGTAGCGTCCCTCCGGCTTGACGATATGGAAGTTGTATTTGCTCCGGCTGGTGTCAATGTCGGGGTTGCTGGCGTATTGCTCCTTTTGCCGTTCGTGGTGGGCTTCCAGCGGCCTTGCCGGGTTGCCCTTGTGTTTCTCAAACCGCAAAATTGCGTGTTGTGCCATTCTGCTCCTTTCCCCATTCCGTTCCTTTCCGGGACTCTTCCACAGGAAAATCCCGCCGGAAATAGCTCTGATAGGATTGGAATGGAATTGATATAAATAAATCTGTTAATCTCTGTATTTCTATCTTCCGTCCGGTTTTCGTACTTCAAGAGGATTGATTTTCGTACTTGTCAGGTACGCTTTTCAGCCCTCCGGCGTACCGGAACCGGATTTCTTGAAGTCAGTGTTTGAAACCGCTTCATAGGATTTTGGGTAGATACGGTTTGGTTTTCCACAGCCCTGTTTCTGTATCTCCACAAGCCCCGCATACTGTAATTCCCGCAAGGTGTTGACCGCCTTTTGCCGCCCACAGTGGAGCAGGGCGACCACCTCGCAGATTGGATAATACAGGTAAATGCGCCCGTACTCGTCCGCCCAGCCGTTCTTGCGGGATAACTCCGTCCGGCGCAAGATAAAGGCGTACAGTATCTTCGCTTCATTGGACAGGGGCGTAAATGTAGGGGCTTCAAAGAGAAAATTCGGGAGCCGGGTGAAGCTGACCGATTTCTCCGGTTGATGAATATAAATCGTGTTTGTCATAGTGTGCTTTGTGGACAGTTAGAACGGCATTTCCGGGGGCAGACGATATTTTATATGACCTGCCCCGGTTCTGCCCTCTGGAAGCCTTATAAATCAAGGCTTTTTTCCTGCCTAATTGTCCACACTCGACCTCCTTTTCCGTTCACTTTCCGCTTTCTGCCGCCTGTGAACTCTGGCGGCACAGTCGGGACAATATTTCGCCCGGTTGGACTTTGGGACGAACACTCTGCCGCAGACCGCACAGCGTT
>ERZ1026977.251-NODE-251-length-28363-cov-12.918857_pt1 | contig 28363 bp, 17 predicted proteins | sample MGYA00519292_ERZ1026977 | MGnify/ENA primary metagenome ERZ1026977 (study PRJEB26926, sample SAMN06164410) | human gut metagenome | biome: ENVO:00009003; feature: ENVO:2100002; material: ENVO:00002003 | host: Homo sapiens | place: USA | collected 2012 ... | reverse complement strand
CCTTGCAAGAGATTTGCTCGTGCGGTCGTTCTCTTTGCCTTTCGGCTGGTGCCTCATAGGCTGTCGAACTCCGCCTTGCAAGAGATTTGCTCGTGCGGTCGTTCTCTTTGCCTTTCGGCTGGTGCCTCGAGGCGGAATCGAACCACCGACACGAGGATTTTCAGTCCTCTGCTCTACCGACTGAGCTATCGAGGCAAAATTAAAGTTTGCTTTAAGCAAACTTGGCGATTCGGATGGGGCTCGAACCCACGACCTCTAGCGTGACAGGCTAGCGTTCTAACCAACTGAACTACCGAACCATGTGAGATAACAAAGGCTTTTCCATTTTTAATAACTGAAAAGTGCCTTCTTCTTCAAATCTCTTTGAAGATGGTGGACCTTCTAGGGCTCGAACCTAGGACCGACCGGTTATGAGCCGGTTGCTCTAACCAACTGAGCTAAAGGTCCGCACCTAACATCTGAGTTAAGTATTGGTCGGGGTGAAGAGACTCGAACTCCCGGCCCCATGGTCCCAAACCACGTGCGCTACCAACTGCGCTACACCCCGAAACTCAAAATGCTTAGTTATATTACACTATTTTGTATAATCTGTCAACAATTTTTAATAAATTTTTTTATTTGAATTATTTAGTAATAAATTAATATAATTAAGCATTGATATCATTTTATTTTTCAAGCAAATGAATTGCTACAAGTTTTGCGTGCTCATAGGTCAACGCCCCTTGGAAATATGCAACAAAAGGAGGTTTGACTGGGCCATCGCTTGACAATTCTATTGATGCCCCACTAACAAAAGTGCCCGCAGCCATAATGATTTTATCCAAATAGCCTGGCATATCCCAAGGCATTGGAACTGCATCGCTATCAATAGGTGAAAATTTTTGTATGTCTTGTATAAATGATATCATTTGATTTTCATCATTGAATTTTATTGATTTTATGATATCGCCGGCTATTTCGTTGGATTTTGGCATAACTTCATAGCCTTGTTCTGCCAAAACTTCACCAATCAAATATGCACCCTTTATGGCTTGACTTACAATATGTGGTGCCAAAAATAGACCTTGATAAAACTCACGATAGCCTTTTTCATAAGAACCAACTTCTGTCCCAAGTGAAGGCGATGTTAATCTGTATGAAATTAATTCAACAATTTGCTTTTTGCCGACTATATATGCCCCGGTTGAAGCAAGTCCACCGCAAGGATTTTTAATCAATGACCCAACCGCAATATCCGCTCCAACATCGGTTGGCTCATATTCTGCAACAAATTCGCCATAACAGTTGTCCACAACAAATATGGAGTTCGGACTTTTTTCTTTTACAATTTCAACACATTTTTTAATGTCGTCTATTGAAATAGCGTTTCTCCAATTATAGCCCCTGCTTCTTTGCAAAAAGACCATTTTAGGCTTTAATTGCGCAACTTTTTCTTCAATTTCTTTAAAATTCAAAGCATCGTTTTTTAAATCAATTTGAGAATAACTTATATTTAAGTCTTTTAAACTGCCCCTATTTTCACCTTCAACACCGAATATTGTTTCATCTAAAGTGTCATAAGGCTTGCCAGCAACAGACAACATAGTGTCGCCCGGCCTTAAAATGCCAAACAAAACGATTGCAATAGCGTGAGAGCCACAAGTAATATGTGGAGAAACAATAGCGCTTTCTGCGCCAAACACGCTTGCAAAAACTTTGCCTAAATTGTCTCTTCCAATATCGTCATAACCGTAGCCAGTTGTGCCTGCAAAGTGTCTTGTTGAAATATTATGTTTTTGAAGTGCTTTTAAAACCTTTTCTTGATTTTTTAAAGCAATCTCATCAAAATGTGAAAAAACTTTGTTTAACTTTTTTTCAATTTTCTCAATCTTATTCATTTTCATTTCCTAATTCGTTTTTAACAAATTCTACGATATGTTTTGCAGCATATCGGCCAGCAGGAATTTCATTTACATTTGGCATACTGTGCAAAAATGTCAACTGCCTTTTAGCGTAATTTCTGCTTCGCCTTTTAATCAATTCTTTTGTTTCCCTTGCTTTGGCTTCTTTGTTTAAATGCGCTATCATTTCTTTATAGCCTATTCCTTGCATAGCAGGACATTCGGGATTGATGCCATCGTCCATCAACTTTTGAACTTCGTCTTTTAAACCTTGCCTATACATAATGTTAACGCGTTTATTAATGCGTTTGTAAAGTCTTTCCCTATCCATTGTGAGCGCAAAAACAATATAGTTAATATCGTTCTTGTTCTCTGTTTTTTGAGCTAATACTTTGTCTTTATCTCGTTCGTTAATATCAAAAATTTCAAGCGCGCGAATTACCCTAAAAGTATCGTTAACATTTAGGGCTTCTGCTCTGGTTGGATTTTTTTCTTTTAAAATGTTATAAACATATTCATTGCCATATTTTTTTGCAAGTTGTTGATAGTGTTTTCTTATTTTTTCATCTTTGTATACGCCATTAAAATCATAATTTTCTATCAACGCTTTTAAATATAGCCCAGTGCCACCAACAATTATTGGAAGTTTTCCTTTCTCTAAAATTTTGTTGATGTTTTCTTTTGCTTTTTTAACATAATCACAAACTGTAAATTCGCGATTTGGCTTACAAACATCAATAAGATGATGCTTAACGCCTTGCATTTCTTCTTTTGTGATTTTTGCTGTTCCGATGTCCATTCCCTTATAAACTTGCATACTATCTGCTGAAACAATCTCACCATTTAGCATTTTGGCAACAGCAATAGAAGTGCTGGTTTTGCCAACACCTGTAGGACCATATATAATAACCGCACATTTATTTTTCATAACTATTTTAGTTTATCAAATTTGATTATTTTAGACAAATAAATCTATATAATTTATAGCTTCCTTTTAAACATTTTTTCAATTTCGTTCCGTGAAAGTTGCATTACTATTGGTCTGCCGTGTGGGCATAACAATACGTGGTCATTTTCAGCAAAACGATTGAGCAAAATATTTATTTCGCTTTCAGACAAAACATTGCCCGCTTTGACTGCTGACTTGCAAGCAAGTTGTGTAAACCTTTCATTTATATAGGATAAAGGCTTGTTCGCAAAGGAATCAATTTCTGCAAAAACATTATCGAAAAATTCTTTGATGTTCATATTAGAAAGAATATATGGAATAGCAATAATTTTTAAAGTTTTGTTAAAAATTACAAAATTAAAGCCAAAATTCTTGAATTTTTCTTGATTTTCAGTTAAAAAGTTAATTTCTTTATCATTTAATTCAATTTCTATAGGCATAAACAAACTTTGCGATGTCACCTCATTTTTGCTTAAGCTTTCCATAATTTTGTCATAAAGTTGCCTTTCGTGTGCCGCGTGTTGGTCTATAAAATATACAAACTCACCCTTTTGCAAAATTATATAAGTGTTAAAAATCACACCAATTATTTCAAAATTATTAAAAACTTCTTCAACTTTCGTCTGTTCATTAACTGGCAATTTTGAATATAAGTTTTCATAATTTACTTCTTGTTTGACCTGCTTATTTTCATCCCCCAGCGCAATTTCAACTAGTTTGTTTGGCTCGCAAGAAAATTTATTTTCATTAGCATTATTTTTAATAATGTCCATAACAAAACTAAAACTCGAACCTTCGTTATTTGATAAAGTTGTTAAATTATCTTGGCTTACTTCATCAACTTGATTGATTTCTTCTTCATTAGTTATGTTTTGTATGAAATTAACGTTTGAGACTGCTTTATAAATTGCATTTGAAACAAAGCCATAAATTTTGCCTGGATTTGCAAATTTAACTTCTTGTTTTGATGGGTGAACATTGACATCAACATCTTCAAAAGGCAAGTTTAAATTTAATGCAAAAAGCGGGAACTTTCCTTTCATTATAAAGCCTTCTAAGGCATCAGTTATTGCGGAAAATATCATAAAATTATTGACCAATCTGCCATTAACAAACAAAGTGCCATAAGTTCTGTTTGGCTTTGCAAGTGTTGGCCTTGCAATATATCCACGAATGGACATATCGCCACTTTCGCTATTGACTTCAATCAAGTTGTCATAAACATCTTTTCCATAAACAATGTAAAGCGCTTCTGCAAGCCCATTGCCAAAAGTGTTATATATGATTTTGCCATCTGCGCTATATCTAAACGATACGCTTGGGTTGGCCAAAATAAGTCTTGTTAAAAGATGAGTTATTTCTCCTTCTTCTGACTTAGGCTTTTTCATAAATTTCAACCTAGCAGGAGTGTTAAAGAACAAGTTTTTTACAACTATTTTAGTTCCGTTTGCCGAACCAATTTCGCACTTTTCTTGAAATTTGCCGCCAGAATAACAAATTTTTACGCCAAAATCGTTGTTTTCTGTCTTTGTTATCATTTCAACTTGGCTAACTGAAGCGATACTTGCCAAAGCCTCGCCACGAAAGCCTAAGGACGAAATGTTTTCCAAATCTTCTGAATTTTTAATTTTGCTTGTTGCGTGTGGCATAAACGCTTTTTCAATATCTTCAGGCTCTATGCCGCTGCCGTTATCAGTTATTATTATTTCACGCAAGCCGCCATCAAAAATTTCAACGCTAATTTTTGTTGCTCCAGCGTCAATAGAATTTTCAACAAGCTCTTTAACTATTGAGGCAGGTCTTTCAACAACTTCTCCAGCGCTTATCTTATTAAAAACATCTTCTGGCAATATATTAATTCCCATAACTTCTCCTTATTTTATCTTTTAACGCGATTTACAAGGTCAACAAGCATATCAAACGCAGCAAGCGGCGTTAGCATATTAACATTTACATCTTCCAACATCCCGATTACATCAGAATATGAGCGTTTTATGTTTTCGACTTCTTGAATAGAACCCAAATTAGTTTCTGCAATTTTGCGATTAATTTCTGCCTTTTCAAGATTTGTACTTATCTCTTTTGCTCTTGCAATAACTTCATTTGGGAGCCCTGCAAGTGCAGCAACAGCAACACCAAAACTCTTATTTGCTCCGCCACGGACAACTTTTCTTAAAAATACAATTCCATCTCCAACTTCTTTAACAGTTATTCGATAATTTTTTACGCCTTTTAAAAAGCCTTCTAGTTCTGTGAGTTCGTGATAATGTGTGGAAAAAATAGTCTTTATTTGCATTTTATTTGAAATATATTCCATTACAGCCCAGGCGATTGAAAGACCATCAAAAGTTGATGTTCCCCTTCCAACTTCATCTAATATGACTAGGCTTTTTGGCGTTGCATTATTCAAAATGTTGGCAACTTCCACCATTTCAACCATAAAAGTTGATTGACCATAAGCCAAATCATCGCTAGCACCAACACGAGTGAAAATTCTGTCCGTTATGCAAATTTCAGCGGACGCTGCGGGAACAAAACTTCCTATATGCGCTAACAAAGTTATCAAAGCAACTTGACGCATATATGTGCTTTTGCCCGCCATATTTGGACCAGTTATTATGATTGATTTGTCTGTATCTGTGTTTATGTAAGTGTCATTTGGCACAAATGATTGATTCTTATTGATTTCTTCAACAACTGGGTGCCTTCCTTCAACAATCTTTATATGTTCAATTTTAGAATTGATTTTTGGCTTGCAATAATTGTTTTTTATAGCAATCGTTGCCAATGACATCAAAACATCAATTTCCGCAACTATTTGCGCTGTTTTTTGCAATCTTTCAATATTGTTTAACAAATAATTTCTCAATTCCAAAAATAATTGTTCTTGCAATTTTTGAGCATTTTCAGATGAGCCAACAACTTGGTCTTCTATCATTTTCAATTCTGCAGTTATAAACCTTTCTGAATTTGTTGTTGTTTGTTTGCGCGTATATCTAAAAGGAACAAGCCCAAGTTGTGATTTTGTAACTTCAATGAAATATCCAAAAACTTTGTTATAATTGATTTTTAAATTTTTAATGCCTGTTTCTTCACGCTCTTTGATTTCAAGTTGTGTTACTAAGTCATCGGCGTTTTCTTTTGCGTGTTTATATGTATCAAATTCTTTGTTGTATCCTTCTTTGATTACATTTAAGCTGTTGTTATAAATTGCTGGAGCATCATCAGCGATTGCTCTATTGATTAAATTATAAATATCATCTAAAACATCTAAATTTTCACAAAGGTTTTTAATCTTTTTGCTGTTGTAATTTTCTAGCAAACTTTTAATTTCAGGCAAAACAGCGGCTGATTGTTTCAAACTTATGGCATCTCTAGGGTTAAAATTTCCATACGCTATCCTAGCCGCAATTCTTTCAATATCTGTTATTTGATTTAACTTTTCTTTTAATTCTTGCCTTGGAATTAAATTATTAACAAAATCTTCCACGCTATCCAATCTTGCGTTGATTTCTTTTTCGTCTTGCAAAGGAAGTGAAAGCCAATTTTTCAACAGCCTTGCTCCCATACTCGTTAAAGTGTTATCTATAACCCAAAGCAAAGATCCGCGTTTTTTGCGTTCTCTAATTGTTTCAATAATTTCTAGATTGCGCCTTGTTGAAGCGTCTAGTTTTAAATACTTTTGCTCTTCCAAATCTTTAATTTTGTTGATTTGAGCCAAACTTCTTTTTTGAGTTTCCGCAAGATATATGGTCAATGCTCCTGCAGCCATATAACTGGCAGATGGAATTTTGCTGAACGCATTTTTGATTTCTTCCGCGCCAAATTGATTGATTAATGCTTCATTGCAAGCATTGATTTCAAAAGCATAATCATAAAAAGTTTGAATTTTGGATAATAGTTCAGGCGAAAAGACTTTTGAATCTCTCATAATTCGTTTGTCTTCTTCGAGCACAATGATTTCACTTGGCATCATTCTGTTTAAAATGCTGTTAAGTTCTATCAATGCATCTTTTTTAGCCAAATCTATTTGTTCAACCTTAAATTCTCCCGTTGATATATCGCAATAAGCTAAACCAATTCCATTGATAGCATTAATTAATTGTTCGCTATTTTCAAGATTTTCCCAATTTTTTGCAAGCACTTTAATATCTTGTTTCTCAATCTTATCTTTTAACATAAATATGCTGCAAAGATAATTGTTTGATTTTTGGTCAAGCATTGAGTCATCAACAAGCGTTCCTGGTGTTATAACTCTTATAATTCCGCGTTCGACCAAGCCCTTTTTGTTAGGCTCAGTTAATTGCTCACAAATTCCAACTTTATAATTATTTGCAACAAGTTTTGCAATATAATTTTCAGCAGCGTGAAAAGGCACCCCACACATTGGAGCGCGTTTTTCTAGCCCACAATCTCTGCCTGTCAAAGTTAAATCTAACACGCGAGAAGCAATTTCAGCATCTTCAAAGAACATTTCATAAAAATCACCCAAACGATACATAACAATCGTATCTAAATTTTGAATTTTTATATCATAATATTGCTGAAACATAACTGTTAATTTGCTTCTATCAATTTCTGTTATTTTCATTTTTTCCTCTTTTTGTTTATTTATTAAATTGCTTTTGTAAATTCAATAAGTAATTAACACGATAATTTTTTACAGCATCTGGAACTTGATTTTCCATTTTTGCTGCTGGCGTGTTTGGCCTTGGGGAATACATAAATGCAAATATTCCTGCATATTTGACTTTTTTGACCAATTCGCAAGTTAAATTAAAATCTTCTTCCGTTTCGCCTGGAAAGCCAACGATAATATCTGTTGTAAGTCTAATTTCTGGAATTAATTTCCTTAAATAATCAACTTTTTCAAGATAGTTTTCTACTGTATATCTTCTATTCATTGCTTTTAATATAGCATTTGAACCTGATTGAACTGGCAAGTGAAGTTCTTTTAAAATTTTCTTTTCGTTAGCAATAGTTTCAATAACTTCTTTTGTTATGTCTTTTGGATGCGAAGTCATAAAAGTTAATTCAAAATCGCCTTCAATTTGACATATATCGTGCAACAATTCTTTAAAGCCATAATTTTCATAAATGTCCTTTCCATAGGAATTGACATTTTGACCGAGCAAAGTTATCTTTTGTTTTTCTTCCTTTTTATTTTCAATAATTGACTTTATCTCGTTTAAAATGTCTTCTTTCTTTCTACTTCTTTCGCGGCCACGTACATAAGGGACAATACAATATGAGCAAAAGTTATTGCAACCATAAATGATGTTGACCCAATTATTATTTCCGCTTGTTCTATGAATTGGCATATTTTCTAAAACCAAATCTTCATCAGAAATCTCTAAAATCCTTTCTTTTTTAGATTTTTTTAATGATTTTTTAACAATTTCGCGATTTTTTATTATTTCATCAATAAAATCACTAAACTTATTCAAATTTTTAGTGCCAAAAATTATATCAACAAAAGGGAAAGTTTTGTAAAGTTTTTCACTGACTTCTTTTTGTTGCGTCATACAGCCACATATTGCAATAATCTTGTCTGGATTTTCTTTTTTAAGTTTTTTAAGCGCGCCAACATTGCCAACTGCTCTATCTTGCGCCCCTTCTCTTATTGCACAAGTGTTAAAAATTATAATGTCTGCATCTTCAATTTTATCGCAAGATAAAATTCCGCGTGCTTCAAGCACGCCAGCAAGTTTTTCTGATTCGTGGACATTCATTTGACATCCAAAAGTAGTAATAAAGTATTTCATACTTCGATTATACATTTTTTTGCAAAAAATTACAAGAAAAATATTTATTCTTAAAATGAAAAAATCTCAGAAATAATTCTGAGATTTTTAAATTTTTTCTATATTGCTTCAACCTTGTTATCTTTAACTTCAACTGGCATAACTTTTCTATATTGTTTAAGTCCAGTTCCTGCTGGAATAAGTTTGCCGATAATAACATTTTCTTTAAGTCCAAGCAAATAATCTGTTTTAGATTTAAGCGCTGCATCTGTCAAAACTCTTGATGTTTCTTGGAATGATGCTGCTGACAAGAAGCTTTCTGTTGTCAACGCTGCTTTTGTAATTCCAAGCAAGATACGTTTTGCTGTTGCTGGAACGCCACCTTCTTGAAGTGCTTTCAAGTTTTCTTCTTCATAAGTGAACACATCAACAACTTGTCCTGGAAGGAGTGAAGTTGAACCAGAATTTTCAATCTTAACTTTCTTAAGCATCTGTCTGATAATAACTTCAATATGCTTATCGTTAATCTTAACTTCTTGTGCTCTATAAACTGAAATAACTTCTGAAAGAAGATAATCTTGAACGCCTTTTAATCCTTTAGTTCTTAACAAATCTGTTGGGTTAATTGAACCTTCAATTAATTGTGTTCCGGCGTCAATCTTTTGACCATCTTTAACTTTCAAATAAGCTGGCTTTTTGATTTCATAATCAAATTCGTTTTCAGCACCTTTGATTGTGATAATATAGTTTTTATTATCTTCACGTATTGAAACAGTTCCTGAAATTTCTGCAACTGGTGATTCACCTTTTGGCTTTCTTGCTTCAAAGATTTCTTCAACACGAGGAAGACCTTTTGTGATATCTGATGCAACGATAGCACCTGAGAAGTGCTTGTTGTTCATTGTCAACTGTGTTCCTGGTTCACCGATTGATTGAGCAGCGATAATACCAACTGCTTCACCAATATTGACTTTATCTTTGCCAGCCATATTGCGTCCATAACATTTAGCACAAACTCCGTGCTTGCTCTTACAAGTAAGAAGAGTTCTAATGTTAACTTCTGTTATGCCTGCTTTAGTGATTTCGCTTGCTTGTGCTTCGGAAATCATGGTGTTTGCAGGGACAATAACTTCTTTAGTTACTGGATTAATAACATCGTCTACAGCAAATCTTCCAACAATTCTGTCTTCAAGTGGTTCTAGAACTGCACCATCAGAGTAAATTGCAGATACTTTCATACCTTTAACTTTTTCGCCTGCTGTTTCAAAACAGTCTTCTTCATTTACAACTATGTTATGAGAAATGTCAACAAGTCTTCTTGTTAAATAACCTGAATCGGCTGTTTTAAGAGCTGTATCGGCAAGACCTTTACGACCACCACGAGATGACAAGAAATATTCTATTGGAGTAAGTCCGTTACGAAGGTTAGATTTAATAGGAACATCAACTTTTTGTCCAGAAGCACCAACCATGATACCACGCATACCGCAAAGTTGCGAAACTTGAACCATCGAACCACGAGCGCCAGACATAGCCATCATTTTAAGTGGATTGAAATCGTCTAAGAAACTTGTAAGTTTATCTTTAACTTTTCCTGTCGCTTCTGACCATAAATTCATATTAGAAATTAATTTTTCATCTTCTGTGATAAGTCCACGAGCCAAGAATTTATCGTTTTCTAAAACTTTTTTGTTTGTTTCAGCAATAATTTCATCTTTTTCAGCTGGAACTTTCATATCAAATACGTTAATTGTGATAGAGCCAAGTGTTGAATATTTGAAGCCTGTTGCTTTAATTTTATCAACGATATTTGAAGTTTCAGTTGTTCCAAGATTTGTATAAGCCATATTGATAATTTTGCTCAATTCAGCTTTTTTAACAACTTGATTTATTTCAAGTTGATTGTAATTTTCTCTCTTTGTTCTGTCAATCCAACCTAAATTTTGTGGAATTGCCCAGTTAAAGATTATTCTACCAACTGTCGTTGTAATTCTATCTGTGTAAGTTACGCCATCAACTTCGCAAGATCTTCTAACTTGAATTTCTGCTTGAATGTCAAGGTTTCCAGTTTGATAAGCCATAACTGCTTCGTTGCAAGAAGAATAAACAGAATGTTCACCCTTTGCGCCTGGTCTGATAACTGTTAAATAATAACAACCGAGGACAATATCTTGTGCAGGGCTACAAATTGGCTTACCATCTGAAGGTTTTAAAATATTGTTACTTGCAAGCATCAATGTTCTTGCTTCTGTTCTTGAATCTATTGATAGAGGAACGTGAACAGGCATTTGGTCACCATCGAAGTCGGCGTTGAATCCTGAGCAAACAGATGGGTGAAGTTTAATTGCCCTTCCTTCAACAAGCACTGGTTCAAACGCTTGAATACCAAGTCTATGAAGTGTAGGAGCACGGTTCAAAAGAACTGGGTGGTCTTTAATAACTTCATCAAGAACGTCCCAAACAACTGGTTTTTCTCTTTCAATTAAGCGTTTTGCACTCTTAATATTATTAGATTGATTCATTTCGACCAATCTTTTGATAATGAATGGCTTGAAGAGTTCAAGAGCCATTTCTTTTGGAAGTCCGCATTGATACATTTTAAGTTCTGGGCCAACAACAATAACTGAACGGCCTGAATAGTCAACACGTTTACCAAGAAGATTTTGTCTAAATCTACCTTGTTTACCTGTAAGCATAGCAGTTAAAGATTTCAAATCTCTTGCTTTTGCACCTTGAACTGCTTTGCCGCGTTTTCCATTTTCAATCAAAGCATCAACTGCTTCTTGAAGCATTCTTTTTTCATTTCTTATGATAACATTTGGCGCGCCAAGTTCCATAAGTTTTTTCAAACGATTATTTCTGTTGATAACTCTTCTATATAAATCGTTCAAATCTGTTGTGGCAAATCTGCCGCCATCAAGTTGGACCATAGGTCTAAGTTCTGGTGGAAGAACTGGAATAACATCAAGAACCATCCATTCTGGTTTGTTTCCGCTTTCTCTAAAAGCTTCAACAATTTCTAGTTTTTTAATAGCTTTAAGACGCTTTTGACCTTTTGCAGTTTGCAAAATTTCTTTCAATTCTTTGCTTTCCTTTTCAAGGTCAACTTCTGAAAGCAATTTTTTAACTGCTTCAGCGCCCATTCCTGCTACAAAGCTATTTTCGCCATAAGTTTCAATAGCATCGCGATATTCTTTATCTGAAATAACTTGTTTATAAGTAAAGTGTGTGTTTTTAGGGTCTAAAACTACATAACTAACATAATAAACAACTTGTTCAAGTAGTTTTGGTGTAATATCCAAAATTGTTCCAATTCTAGAAGGAACAGAACGGAAGAACCAAATATGTGTTACAGGTGTTGCAAGTTCAATATGTCCCATTCTTTCACGACGAACTTTTGAACTTGTAACTTCCACGCCACATTTATCGCAAACTACGCCTTTATAACGAATTCTTTTATATTTTCCGCAATGGCATTCCCAGTCTTTCTTTGGTCCAAATATTCTTTCACAAAATAGACCATCTTTTTCTGGTTTTTGAGTCCTATAATTTATTGTTTCTGGTTTAGTAACTTCACCATAAGACCATTCCCTGATTTTTTCTGGGGAAGCAATTCCGATTTTAATAGAATCAAAATTTATTAATTCAAACATAATTTTCTCCTAAATTGGTTTTGTTTGCGATTATTCATCATCTGACAAATCATCAAATAAGTTTGAAGCATCAAATGCTGTTGTATCCTTTTCAATTTCTTCTAAAACTTCATCTTTTGTTTGAGGTTCATCAAAGTCAAGAGTGATTTCTTTAAGTTCTTCCTCAACATCTTTTGTCAATGGAGAAATATCATCTTGTGTTATTTCACCAATTGAAATTTCTTGATTGTTTTCAGTTAAAATTCTGATATCAAGACCAAGTGATTGCAATTCTTTAACAAGAACTTTGAATGATTCTGGAATTCCAGGTTCTGCAATAGGTTGACCTTTAACAATCGCTTCATAAGTTTTTACTCTTCCTACAACATCATCTGATTTAACTGTTAAGATTTCTTGAAGGACATTTGATGCACCATAAGCTTCAAGAGCCCAAACTTCCATTTCACCAAATCTTTGTCCACCAAACATAGCTTTACCGCCAAGAGGTTGTTGTGTAACAAGAGAGTAAGGTCCGATTGAACGAGCGTGCATCTTTGAGTCAACCATGTGGTCAAGTTTAAGCATATACTTATAACCGACAGTTGTTGGATTATCGAAAGGCTCGCCTGTTCTTCCATCATATAATTGAATTTTTCCATCTGCTGGGAAATTATTTGCAACCAAGAGTTCTTGGATATCTTCTGCTGTTGCACCATCGAAAACTGGTGTAGCAATTTTCCAACCCAAACTTTGAGCAACAAGTCCTAAATGAACTTCAAGTACTTGTCCCACGTTCATACGAGATGGAATACCAAGTGGGTTAAGAACAAGGTCCAAAGGTTGGCCGTTTGCCATATATGGCATATCACTAACTGGAAGAATTCTTGATACGCAACCTTTATTTCCGTGACGTCCAGCCATTTTATCACCGACTGAAAGTTTTCTTCTTTGAGCAACATAAACTTTAACCATCATATTAACGCCTGGTTCAAGTTCGTCTTTATTCTTTCTTGAGAATACTTGGACATCAACAACAACGCCGCCGCGGCCGTGTTGAACTCTAAGTGATGTATCTCTAACTTCACGCGCTTTTTCGCCAAAGATTGCTCTGAGGAGCCTTTCTTCTGGTGTGAGTTCTGTTTCGCCTTTTGGAGTTACTTTACCAACTAAGATATCTCCTGGCATAACTTCTGCGCCAATTCTAACAATACCGTTTTCGTCCAAGTTTTTAAGTGCATCTTCGCCAAGGTTTGGAATATCTCTTGTGATTTCTTCATCGCCAAGTTTTGTTGTTCTGCACTTAATTTCTTCTGCTTTTAATGTAATAGATGTATAAACATCTTCTTTAACTATTCTTTCGCTAACTAAGATAGCATCTTCGTAGTTATAACCTTCCCAGTTCAAATATCCAACAAGAACGTTTTTACCAAGTGCAAGTTCTCCATTTTGAGTTGAATATCCATCTGCTAAGATATCTCCTGCTTTAACCTTTTCACCGTGTTTTACAATAGGTTTTTGGTTGATGCAAGTATCTTGGTTTGTCTTTGCAAATTTTGTGAGTTCATAAACATCTTCGCCATCTTTTGTTAAAACTTTGATTTTGTCTGAACTTACATATGTTACTTCACCGTCGTGTTTTGCAATTACCATTGCACCGCAATCATAGGCGATTTTTGCTTCCATACCAGTTCCAACGATTGGTGCTTCTGGTCTTAATACTGGAACTGCTTGACGTTGCATGTTTGCACCCATCAAAGCACGCATACTATCGTCTGAGTTAAGGAAAGGAATCAACGCTGTCGCTGCTGAAATAAATTGTCTAGGAGAAACATCAACATAGTCAACATATTTCTTTGGAACTTCAACGATTGTGCTCTTATAACGGCAAATAATTCTATCGTTTAAGAATTTTCCATCTTCTGTTAATGGTTCTATTGATTGAGCGATATAGCAATTTTCTTCAACATCTGCCATATGATATTCGCTTTCGTTAGAAACAACGCCTGTTTCTTTATCAACCTTTCTATAAGGTGTTTCAAGGAAACCATATTCATTTATTTTTGCATAAGAAGCAAGTGTTGAAATAAGACCAATGCTTTGACCTTCTGGTGTTTCAATAACGCAGATACGGCCATAGTGTGTGTAGTGAATATCACGAACTTCAGCACTAGCACGCTCTTTTTTAATACCTCCAGGTCCAACTGCAGATACCCTTCTCTTTTGAGTTAATGCTGAAAGTGGGTTTGCTTGGTCCATTAATTGAGATAATTGTGAAGAAGAAATGAAATCTTTTAATGCTTTGTTAATTGCTCTTGGATTGATGATTTGTGAAGGTGTAACTTCAGACAAATCTTTTCCTTGTAAACTTTCTTTCATATTAACGCAAAGTTTGTTTACGCCTGAACGGAAAGCATTCTTTAACAAATCTCCAACAGATTGAATTCTTCTGTTTGACAAGTGGTCGATATTATCAAGTTCGCCAATTCCTGCAAGCAAGTCAAGATAATAGCTTATGCTTGCTAAAATATCGTCCATTGTTAATGTTGTAATCATTAATTGTTTTGCATTTTCTTTAATTGCTTGAATGCGTTTTTCTTTTGTCTTGTTGTCTTTTAAAATTTGAGCAAGGACTGGGTAATAAACTTCTTCTTCAATTCCAAGTTCCTTTTCGTTGCAAGGGAATATTGCAGAAAGTCTAACACGGTTATTACCTCTTACAAGATGTCTTTCTCCGTGCAAATCAAGATAAACTTCATTTATGCCAGCATCTTGAATTCTTCTAGCAACATCAGCTGGAATAATCTCTCCTGCTTTAACAACAACTTCATCATCAATTACAATGTTGTCTGCGGATTTTCTGCCTGCAATTCTTGTTGCAATAGATAATTTTTTGTTAAATTTGTATCTTCCAACGCGTGCCAAATTGTAATATTGGTCTGAGAAGAAGAACAAGTTCAAATAACTTCTTGTTGATTCTGCTGAAGGAACTTCTGTTGGTCTTGTTTTTCTTGCAAATTCCAACAATGCTTCTTCTTGTGTTGTTTGAGGTTCTTTATCTAGGACATTTTTAACATATTTGTTATTGCCAAATAATTGCAAAATTTCGTCATTTGTATAACCAAAGCATTTTAAGAAAATGCCAAGTGTTACTTTGCTTCCTCTATCAATAACAACCTTGATAATATCATTTGCACCTTGTTCAAATTCAAGCCACATTCCGCGTGTTGGAATAAGTTGACCTTTAAGTGATGCAAGGTCTGCTGTATCTTGCGTGAAATATACGCTTGGAGAACGAACAATTTGTGAAACAACAACCCTTTCAATTCCGTTAAAAATGAAAGAGCCTTCTTCCGTCATAAGAGGAATATCTCCCATAAAAACTTCTTGGTCGATTGCTTCACCGCTGTCTTCTACAACAAATCTTGCTTTAACTCTTAAAGGAAGAGTGTAAGAAGCGCCTCTCCTTTTACATTCATTACGAGAATACTTTGGTGTTTCATCTAAAGATGAAGAAAGGAAATAAAGTTTTCCTTTTCCACTATAGTCAACAACAGGTGAAAATTCATCAAGGACCTCCTTGATACCTGTTGCGAGAAATTGTTTATAAGTGTCTTTCTGAATAGAAAGAAGGTCTGGGCATTCGCCCTTGTCTACAAAATTTCCGAAAGTGTATCTTTCTGTTTTGCCATACTTTAATTTTTTAATCATATTTTCTCCTTAAATGCAAAAAAAGAGTGGCAAAAAAAACGCGTTTTTTTGCCTTAAATTGTTATATTTAACTAAAAAATGCCCATATCTTGTCCACTTTAGCCTATACAAAAACGAATTTTAGCACTTTTGACTAATATTGTCAACACTTTTTACTATTTTTTTAATATTTATCACTTAATGTTGACAAACTTCAACAAATTTAATACTATAATTACAAAGGGGTTAATTTATGAAGATTTTCAAGGTTCTTCAAGCACTTGCACAAACTATTTTAGACTCAATTCGCGGTCCATTTTTAGAAGAAACAAAAGATTTAGGCAAAGATATGATTTCCATCGCTCAAGGCAAAACAAAAAAAGAAATTGAATTAGAAAAAGAAATCAAAAAGCAAAAATTAATTTTACAAGCGCAAGAAAAAGCAAAAGAAGAACTTGAACACACCAATTAACATTTGCACATATCAGCAAATAAAAAACTCACTCCCACGAGTGAGTTTTTTATTATGGCTTTGCGTTATGAATTTTTTGTGTACATATCATAGCCCGCTTTATCGCTTGATTCTTGTTTTGTGAAAGAGTCGGTTATATAACTTCCAACAGACAATCCAGTTTTTACATAAACTCTTGTAGCGTTTGTTATAAGTCTACTATAGTAGTCTACAAACACTGCAATAGTTGAAGAATCAATTATTACTGTTGCTAAATTATTGCAACCAAGGAAAGCATCAGCTCCAATGCTAGTTACGCTATCTGGGATTGTTATTGTTGTTAAGTTGTTGCAAGACCAGAATGCACCATCTCCAATGCTGGTTACGCCGCTTGGTATCGTAATTTCAGTTAAACCTGTGCAGCCATCAAATGCATCATTTCCAATGCTTGTAACACTGCCGTCAGTTGGAATAATACTATTTTTGCAGCCAAGAATTAATGTTTTGCTTGCTGTTTCTATTAAGCAATTTCCTTCGCTATGATATTTTGTATTTCCACTTGCAACTGTTATTGATGTTAGCCCGCTGCAGTCACTGAATGCCCAATTTCCAATACTTGTTACGCTGCTTGGTATCGTAATTTCAGTTAAACCTGTACTTTCAAAAGCGTAATCTCCAATGCTTGTTACGCTGCTTGGAATAGTAATTGAAGTTAATCCACTGCAGCCATAGAATGCCTTTTCCCCAATACTTATTACACTATTTGGAATTGTTATTTCAGTTGCACTAGAACAATTTATAAAACATTCTTCATAGATAAATTTGCAACCATCTTTTATGGTGTATGAACTTAATGTATTGTCTGCTACTTTCCAAGCTACAATATATTTATTTGTTGCGTTTCCCAAATATGATATTCCATCTTCGGCAATACTTGCTTGCAAATTATTACAACCATAGAATGCACCAGATCCAATGCTAGTTACACTGTTTGGAATTGTGATTGAAGTTAATCCGCTGCAAGAAGAGAATGCACTACCACCAATACTTGTTACGCTATCTGGAATTATTATCGATGTTAAGCTGCTGCAACTTTTGAATGTCCAATCTTCAATGCTGGTTACGCCGTTTGGTATTGTTATCGATGTTAATCTGCTGCAAGAAGAGAATGCATATGTCCCAATACTTATTACACTGTTTGGAATTGTGATTTCAGTTGCGCTAGAACAACGTATAAAACATTCATCATAGATAAATTTGCAACCATCTTTTATTGTATATGAACTTAATGTATTGTCTGCTACTTTCCAAGCTACAATACATTTATTTGCTTCGTTTCCCAAATATGATATTCCATCTTCGGTAATGCTTGCTTGCAAACTATCACATTCATAGAACGCACGATATCCAACGCTGATTGCGCTGCTTGGTATCGTAATTTCAATTAAACTGCTGCATCCAGAGAATGCATAATTCCCAATACTTGTTACGCTTTCAGGGATTGTAATTGAGGTTAATCCACTGCAACCATAGAATGCAGATCCTTCAATACTTGTTACGTTGCTTGGAATTGTGATTGAGATTAAACCACTGCAATCATAGAATGCACATTCTCCGATGCTTGTAACACTGCCGTCAGTTGGAATACTACTATTTTTGCAGCCAAGAATTAATGTTTTGCTTGCTGTTTCTATTAAGCAATTTCCTTCGCTATGATATTTTGTATTTCCACTTGCAACTGTTATTGATGTTAATCCGCTGCAAGAAATGAATGCATTATTTCCAATACTTGTTACGCCGCTTGGAATTGTGATTGAAGTTAATCCACTGCAATCAGCGAATGCCCCAATGCCAATGCTAGTTACGCCGTTTGGGATTGTGATTGAAGTTAATCCACTGCAACCAGCGAATGCACAAACTCCAATGCTTGATATACCATCTGAAATAGTTATTGAGGTCAAGTTTGTATAATTTTCGAATGCGCGATCTACAATGTTATTTCCTTTACTACTTGAAAGTGCTGTCAAAATTAAAGATGTATAATCTTCGGAATCTCTAAATGTAATACTTAGTTTACTTGGTATTATAATTTCGGTTAAACCTGTGCAAGCAGAAAATGCTTCTTCTCCAAAGCTTGTTACGCTGTCTGAAATTGTAATTGATGTTAACCCGCTGCATCCATGGAATGCATAATTCCCAATACTTGTTACACTGTCTGGTATTGTTATTGATGTTAATCCGCTACAAATGAATGCCATATCTCCAATACTTGTTACACTACCATCAGTTGGTATTATACTATTCTTACAACCTGCAATTAAAGTCTTGCTTGCTGTTTCTATCAAGCAATTTTCTTCACTATGATACTTTGCATTTCCGCTTTCAACTGTAATTGATGTTAACCCTGTGCAATAAGACAATGCATAATTTTCAATACTAGTTGTGTTATCTGGGATTGTTATTGATGTTAATCCTGTGAAGGCAAATGCAAATACTCCGATACTTTCTAAGCTTCTTGGGAGTGTTATTGAAGTCAAGCTTGCACATTCCATAAATGCTACTGGACCAATCGCAATTACATCATAATTTTGACCATCTAGCAAAATCTTACTTGGAATCGTTAAACTTGTTGGCGCTCCAACTGGTCCAGTTATCGTTGCAGTTTTTGCTGTGTCATCTATTGTAAATTTAAAAGCATATTCCGGATTTGCTAAAACATAATCATCATTTGGAGTGTATATTGTTATCTCTTCGCTTGTTTCTTCATTCGTTGTCGTTTCAATTATATAATCAGTTGATGTCAATTCCATACTGTCTTGCTCTTCTGTTATCTTCCAACCTTCGTCAGTTGGATTTGCATCTCCTTGGAGTGTTTCAAGGGTGAGATAAACAACAATTTTGTTGATTGAAGTTGTTTCGTCAACAACATAGCCACCGCCTTCGCCATCAGGATATGCTCCTGTGAAGTCTGCACCTTCAATGATGAATTTTGCATCTGTTGCAAACAAGTCGACAAATGTTTGTGTGCCTTTCTCAAACTTGTTTAGCGTTGAACCTGCTGCGTAGTAAAAGTAGCCGTCACCGGACTCTACCCAGTTTGTGCCAAAAAATGTTGCGCTTGTTGTGATTAAATCACTTGCCTTAAATGATGCTGGCAATGTTTCTAGTTTTGTTTCGCCGTTGTAGAACTCATAACTGAGTTTTACTCTTGCATAGAAGTCTACTGAACTAGCGTTTGCTTTAATGCCTGCGTCATTAAGTGAAATCTTCTCACCTGGTTGGACATCGGCGTCTTCAAACAACTTAAATGAAATAGTTGTTTCTCTAAGCCAAGTTCCTTCGTTTGGTGTTTTGCCAAAGCCTGTATAGTCAATGACAATACCTTTGTCCATCTTGACTGTGCCGGTTGCTCTTCTTTGTGCTTGATAGAAAGCACCAGTGATGCCTACTGCTAGCGCCAAGCAGAGCAAGATTGCTATTGCAATCACTATCACTTTGGCCTTCGTATTTTGCTTATTTTGCATACTTTTTCCTTCTCCTTTTGTTTTTTCAAATTTATTCATAACAAGCGTCCTAGGGCCCGCCAGATGCCTTAAAACGCTTATTATGACTATAATATACCAGAGGGGGGGGGGGTATGTCAAGCATTTTGAGGCCATTTTTCGAAAATTTTCAAATTTTCCAAAAAATTTTTGACGTCGCCACTTTCTATTTGACTATATTTTCTCTTTCACACTTTTGCGGGTTGCTGCTTTTCCAATTTTTATGTTTTTGCTTGGTCGCTTTAAAGACATAACATTTTAAAAGTCTTTAGTGTCAAAGTTTTAAGTATTAAAATGCATTTATATGTCAATAAATTTAGTATGTATATTTTCCCATTACAAATTGGCAACGCCTGCATAAATGAAAATTCTGCCGTCATTACAACGATTGACAAAAATGGCAAAATCAACATTTCTGCAAAGCGTGATGAAAACAACTATGACAATGTTAAACTTCCATTCTTCCGCGGAATAACATATTTTTTATTTGGACTTTATCTATTTTTTGCAAATATCATTTATTCAAGAAATTTAATAGAAAAAAATGAAAAAAATGATGTAAAAAATAGCAAAATTAAACTTTCTACTGATGCAATAATATTATTTATTTGTTTTTTAGTTGGATTTATTTTAGGTTTTATTGGAATTGTTTTAATCCCATATTTTTGTTTGAGAAGCTTGGGACGAAGCGGAATGAGTTATGGCTTAATGTGTTTTATTTCCGCATTGATTAGAATTGGAGTTTTAACTTTAATTTTAGGAATTTTCAAATTGATTCCAAGTTATAGGCAATTTTGTAGGCACAATGCCGCTGGAAATCTAGCATATAAACAAGCGAATAATATCAACAATGATAGTTATCACTTATCCACAAATTTTTTATCTTTTGCAATCACTTGTTTTTATCTTTTATTGTTTGTAACATCTTTTACGGCGTTTAATATAAATTATTTGTTGAAATTATTGATTAATATTGCTATAATATTAACTATTGTTGGCGCTTTATATGAATTTTTAAAATTTTTAGAAAACAAAAGCGGAATTTTATATTCAATATTTGTTTTGCCATTTTCGTTTTTTGTTACTAACAAACCAACAAGCACTGAAAAAAATATTGCCAATGCGGCAATAGGAGAATTAAGACTAATGCAAGAAAATAAAGAAAGATTGATTGAAGAAATTTCAGGCAAAGACATTCCTATGAGTGTCGTTCTTTCTGAAGTCAAAGAAAAGTTATCCAAGGCGGGAATTAAAAGTGCCGCAGAAGCAGAATGGCTTATTGCAGAGTCTTTGAATAAAAACAGAAACGAAATAAAATTGCAAACAACTGTTACTAAAGACGAATATAAGAGAATCAACTGGGCGACCTCTAAACGCGAAAAGCATATACCATTAACCAAAATTTTCAATCGCGCTTGCTTTTATGGGCTTGACTTTTATGTTGACAAGAACGTGCTTTCCCCTAGGCCAGAAACAGAAATTTTAGTTGAAGAAGCAATCAATGAAATTAAAAATTCTAACAACAGCAAGATTAAAATCTTAGATTTATGCGCTGGTAGCGGCTGCATTGCAATAACTATTGCTAAAAACACAAATGCAAAAGTATATGCCTCTGATGTTTCAGATGCTGCACTTAATGTTGCAAAAAAGAATGCGGAAACGCACAAAGTTAACATAAAATTCATAAATTCAGATTTATTTAACAATCTAAAAAAAGAAAAATTTGATATTATTATCTCAAATCCGCCATATATTAGGTCAAAAGATATCTTATCTCTTGAAGATGAAGTGAAAAAGTTTGACCCGATGATTTCTCTCGACGGTGGAGAAGATGGATTATACTTTTATCGCGAAATTGCAAAACACGCACCAGCACATTTAAACAAAAATGGCAAGTTATTTTTAGAAATAGGCATAAACGAGGCCAAAAGCGTTAAAAAATTGTTGCAAAATAATTTTGAAAATATTAAAATTAAAAAAGATTATGCAGGCATTGACAGAGTTGTCATTGCAGATTTAAAAGGGAAAAACGATAATGCTAGATAAAACAATTACATTTAAAAAAAGATTTGATGAGTTGACAGACTTAATTTCTAAACCTGAAATTATTGCAGACCAACAACAATGGAAAAAATTAGTTAAAGAGAGAAGTGGGCTTGAAGAACTTGCAGAAGCCCACACTGCTCTTGAAAAACTTGTAAAAGAAAAAGAAGAAATACATAAAACTTTAGAAACTGAAACTGATGCTGAAATGTTAGAATTGTTTCGCGAAGAAGAAAAGGCTAACAAAGCAAAAATTGAAGAACTTGAAGAAAAAATTAAGATTTTGCTTTTGCCAAAAGATGAAAACGATGAAAGCAATGTTATTATGGAAATCAGAGCTGGCGTTGGCGGAGAAGAGTCTGCCCTGTTTGGTGCTGTGCTTTTAAAGATGTATTCGCGATTTGCAGAACGCAATAGGTGGAAAGTTGAAATGATTGATGTTTCCGAAACAGAAATTGGTGGCATTAAAGAATGTTCATTCACAATCAGCGGCAAAGGCGCTTATGCAAAATTGAAATATGAAAGCGGCGTTCATCGTGTTCAACGTGTTCCAGAAACTGAATCGCAAGGCCGTGTTCACACTTCAACAGCCACAGTTGCAGTTCTTCCAGAAGTCGAAGATGTCGATTTTGAAATTTTAGATAAAGATATAAGAATAGACACTTATAGAAGTAGCGGTGCTGGCGGACAACACATCAACAAAACGGACTCCGCAATTAGAATCACTCACCTTCCAACAGGCATAGTTGTTGCTTGTCAAGATGAGCGCTCACAAATCAAAAACAAAGAAAAAGCGTTCAATGTTTTGCGTTCAAAACTTTATGATTTCTATAAATCGCAAAAAGATAAAGAATATGCAGACAACAGGAAAAGTCAAATTGGCAACGCTGAAAGATGTGAGCGTATAAGAACCTACAACTATCCACAAGGCAGAATAACAGACCATAGAATAAACTACACAGTATATAACCTTGAAGATTTCTTAGATGGAAATTTAGATGACTTATTAAACAATTTAGCGATAGCAGACCAAAAAGCAAAATTGGAGGCGGCATTAAATAGTCAAAATTAAACTGCAAAATTTGCAGTTTTTTTTATAGTTTCGCTTTAAATATATGTTGAAATTTAATATGATTTATGTTATTATATTTTTAGAGGTGAATTATGGGTAAAAAAGTTCATAAAGGATTTTTCAGTTATTTATTTATTTTTTTAGGAATAGCTGTAGCATTTGTCCTAGTTTGTGCAGTGATTATGATTTGCAGCCCAGGAACAAAAATCTTTGGACTAAGTTATTACAAAATCAAAGGTTCAGTAAACTTTGAAACTGCAACAGTTTATTCAGCAGATGGCGAAGTTGTTAAAAATGCAGATGGCTCAAACAAAACAATAGATGTCAACACTGTATCTGCCGACGCTTCAAATTTTAAAACAATAGAAATTAACTCCAACTTGTTTGATGTTGAGTTTGCGCAAAAATCCACAGCAGACGGTGCAGGCGTTAGAGAACTATTATCTATTAACATTGATGCTAATGCGCACGGATTTACAAATGGAACAATCACAAAATTAAAGTTTGTTCCTAAATATTTTGAAGACACAAAAACTTTACAAATAAACATTGAAGTTCCAACAGGATTTATAAATTTTTCAAGCAGCAACAAAATAAAAGTTAATTTACCTATGAATTTTAGCGATGAATTGAATATCGTTGTTAATTCTCAAAATGGCAATGTTAAACTTGGAGGCTCAGAAGATGCCACATATACTCCTGGAACACTCAATGCTTCATCAGCAAATATAACTACAACTAGCGGAAATATTTCAACAACAAAGTTTTTTAAATCAACAAATATTTTAAAAGATTATTCATTTAAAACTGAAACAGGCGATATCAATTATGATAGAGCGCTCGTTTGCAAAAATTTAGATGTTACAACTAAAACAGGCGAAGTTAAATTCAGTAATGAAATTTTAACAGTTGCAGAAAAATTTAATTTCACAGCCGACCACTCATATATTACAATTAATAAAATTACATCGCCTATTGTAAATTTCGCAGCAAAGAGTGGAAAGATTTATGCAAATGAAATAACAGGCAATGTCGAATTATTGGAAAACACAAATAATTGCGATTTGCAAGTAGACACAATAGACGGCTTTTTGAAAATTGGAACATTAAATGAAGAAAACATATCCACAAAAACAACTGTAAAAATTAAAAATTATGTTTCTGGAATCTGCAATATTTGTACAACTGGAGATATTAATATTGGCGAAATCAGAGGCACAACAAAATTGAGAACTCATAGCGGCAGCATTTCCGTTCCAAAGGTCAATGCAGAACTTACAATTACAGCCGTTTCAAGCAATATCAATTTAGGAAACATCACAGATGATAATGGCGAAATTGTTGATAAAGGCATAACAAAAAAAGTTGTAGTAAATGGCTCTGAAAACACAAATATCAATGCATATTTTAAAAATATTATCGACGGCTCAACTTTAATCACTAAAAAAGGAAATATCCAAGCAAATATCAGCCAAGGCGCAACTTGCAAAATTGTAGCAAACGCGAAAGGCATCAGCGTTGACGGCATTGCAAAGACCTCTCCACTTAATTATCACGTCAATTCTGGAACAGACATATTGACTTTAACATCAACGGAAGGCAACATCGCAATAACAGTTGACTAAATTAAAAAATCACAACCAAATGTTGTGATTTTTTTAACAAAAAAAAGAGCAAAACTGCTCTTTTATTATTCTCCTTTAAATGGAAGAAGTGCCATAATACGTGCTCTTTTAATTGCTTCTGTTAATTCTCTTTGGTGTTCAGCACATACGCCAGTTTGCCTTCTTGGCAAAATTTTGCCTTTTTCTGTTACGAATTTTCTAAGTTTGTTTACATCTTTATAGTCGATGTATTCAACTTTATCAACACAGAAAGTGCAAACTTTTTTCTTTGATTGTTTTTTAAACTTTTTGCGTTCTTCTGTTTTAACTTCGCTCATAATTATTCTCCTTTATTAGAATGGTAATGTATCATCATCAATAGGTTGAAGTTCTGCAACGTCTTCTTTCTTCTCTGCTGCATCACCTGCTCTTGATGCTAAAAATTCAACTTCGTCAGCTGTGATTTCAGTGATATATCTCTTTGAGCCATCTTGTGCGTCATAACTTCTTGTTTGGATTGAACCAATTACGGCACATTTGCTGCCCTTTCTAAGATATTTGCTGCAATTTTCTGCTTGAGATCTCCAAGCAACGATATTTAAGAAATCTGTTTCTCTTTCACCGCTTGCTCCAACAAACCTTCTTGAAACAGCAAGTGTAAATCTACAAACTGAAATTCCTGAATTTGTTGTTGTGAGTTCAGGGTCTTTTGTTAAATTTCCGATTAAAATAGCTTTATTCATAAATTAACCTCTATAATTATTTTTTTATAATCATTTGTCTTACAACATATTCTGTTATGTTCATTGTGTTGTTGATAACTGCAACAGCTTCAGGATTTGCACTGAAGTTTACAAGAACATAAAAGCCTTCGTTTTTGAAATCTATAGGGTATGCAAATTTTTTCATTCCCCATTTATCAGTTCCTGCAATTTCGCCACCATTTTTTTCGATAAGTGCTTTAACTTTTTCTATAACACCTTCTCTTTGTTCTTCGGTTGCGCTTGAAGAAATGATATACAAGAGTTCATACTTGTTCATATTCTACCTCCTTTTGGACAGTCTCTTGAAATAAATCAAGGCATACTGGTTTTCTTGATATGCACAAAAAAACAAGGACTTTCATCAAGTCCTTGTTATATTATCACAATATCGATTAAATTGCAAGTGATTTTCTTCAAATTTATTTTTCTTCTTTTTCAACTATCAAACTTTCAGTTGTGAGAAGCGTTCCTGCAACGCTAGCCGCATTTTGCAAAGCCGACAGAGTAACTTTTGCAGGGTCGATAATGCCAGCATCAAACATATTAACAAATTTGTCATTAAGCGCATCATAGCCAAAATCTGCATCGCTGCTTTTTAAAATTTCATTTATTATAACCCCGCCATCAACGCCGCTATTCAAACATATTTGTTTAATTGGTGCATAAAGTGCATTCTTTACAATCTCAGCACCTGTCTTTTCTTCGCCCTCTAATTTATCTATAAAAGGTTGCAATTTTGATGCGATTTTCAAAAGTGCTGTGCCGCCGCCAGCGACAATTCCTCCTATCGTTGCAGCCCTTGTTGCAGATAAAGCGTCTTCAATTCTGAGTTTTTTCTCCTTCATCTCAACTTCTGTTGCTGCTCCTACATTGATAACAGCAACTCCTCCTGATAGTTTAGCAAGCCTTTCTTTTAAGTTTTCTTTTTCATAGTCTGACTTGCAGTTTTCAATTTGATTTTTTATAAGTGAAATTCTCTTTTTGATTTCTTCTTTATCTCCCATTCCTTCAACAATGGTAGTGTTATCTTTATCCACTTTAACTGATTTTGCTCGGCCCAACATTTCTAATGTAACTTGTTTTAAATCTTGACCTAATTCTTCACTAATAAATGTTCCGCCCGTCAAAATTGCAATGTCTTCTAGCATTTCCTTTCTATTATCTCCAAACGATGGCGCTTTAACGGCAACGCAAGTGAATGTTCCTCTCAATTTGTTAAGCACTATCATTGCAAGCGCTTCATTTTCTATTTCATCAGAGATTATAAGAAGCTTTTGATTAGCACTGACTATCTTTTCAAGAAGTGGCAAAATTTCTTGCATATTGCTTATTTTTTTATCGGTAATCAAAATTAAAGGGTTATCTAATTCAGCCACCATCTTTTCCATATCCGTGCTCATATATGGAGAAAGATATCCGCGCTCAAACTGCATACCTTCCACAACTGTCAAGTCAGTTTCCATTGTCTTGCTTTCTTCAATCGTTATAACTCCATCACTGCCAACTTTTTCCATAGCAACGGCAATCAATTTCCCTATTGCCCTATCTCCAGCGGATATGCTTGCGACTTGCTCAATTTCTGTTGATGTTTCCACCTTTTTGCTATTCTTTTCCAATTCTTTTTTAATTTCATCAACGCATTTAAAAATTCCGTTGCGCAAAATAATTGGATTTGCACCCGCAGCAAAGTTTTTTAATCCTTCCTTAACTATTGCTTGTGCTAAAACTGAGGCTGTTGTTGTTCCATCTCCTGCAACTTCGTTTGTTTGAACGCTTACTTCTTTAATAAGTTGTGCACCCAAATTTTCAAAAGGGTCATCGAGTTCAATCTCTTTTGCAATAGTTACTCCATCGTTAGTTATTAGTGGAGTGCCCATCTTTCTTTCAAGCACGACATTTCTTCCTTTTGGACCTAATGTAATTTTTACAGTGTCAGCAAGTTTGTTCACTCCATTTTCTAACGCTTTTCTTGCTTCTTCGCCGCTCTTTATGATTTTTGACATATTCTACTCCTTTTCCACTATCGCCAAAATGTCCCCTTGACGAATGATTAGAAATTCTTCCTTATCTAATTTGTATTCAATTCCAGCGAACTTGGAATATAGCACTTTATCGCCAACCTGGACTTTCATTTCGCACTTTTTTCCATCGCTTTCTACGCCATCGCCAATGGCGACAACCAAAGCCATATGTGGCTTTTCAACAGCACTTTCAGGAATAAAAATTCCGCTCTCAGTTTGCTCTTTATTTTCAATAGGCTTTAACACAACCCTATCAAAAATTGGTCTAATTTTCATAATTCCTCCGTTATTTAATTAATATATGTAATTTTCAAAAAATAAATTGCGTTTTAACGCGACTTTTCATACTTTTTGAGAGATATACATAAATTACATTAAACATCATAATTTTATTACTTGTCTTAAGTCAAGTATGACTGCCAAAGGAGTTAAAATGGAAATAGATCCTGATTTAATTATTCCAAATAAAAATCTTACATTAAATGAAGGGGCAGTTACTCCTTGGGCAAAATCAAATAAAAAAGAAAATTATTATCATCAGATGCTGGAAGCAGTATCTAAACATTTTAACTTCAACATGGACACTCCGTTTAATGAATTAACCAATGAACAGCAGGATATAATATTATATGGCTGTGACGATAAAATACCATTTTCATTTAAACGTAGAAATAAATCTTATCAAGTTAATCGTCAGTTTGAAGGTGTTATTCCGAGAATGGAACGTTTATACATTGAAACCAAATCAAATTACAGCAGGAAATACATTTCCAAATTCATGAGTGACAGAAAATGTCATGTATGTCATGGAAAAAGACTTCGTCCTGAGGTACTGGCTGTAACTGTTGGTGGAAAATCAATAGCTGACGTAGTGGAAATGTCAATTAAGGATTCATATCAGTTCTTCTTGAATTTGGAACTTACTCTGTCTCTTATACACATCTCCGAGCCCACGAGACTAGGCATGATCTCGT
>ERZ1026977.228-NODE-228-length-30281-cov-7.613247_pt1 | contig 30281 bp, 30 predicted proteins | sample MGYA00519292_ERZ1026977 | MGnify/ENA primary metagenome ERZ1026977 (study PRJEB26926, sample SAMN06164410) | human gut metagenome | biome: ENVO:00009003; feature: ENVO:2100002; material: ENVO:00002003 | host: Homo sapiens | place: USA | collected 2012 ... | reverse complement strand
AGCGTCAGATGTGTATAAGAGACAGCTTAATGGTAAATACGATAAAGATTCTATTGGGGAAGCAATAAAAGAAATGTTTAAAAAGTAAAATAGTTATTATAATGCGAAACATATTGTATAAATAAAAGTTCTCAGCTTTTTGACTGCACTGAAGAGAACCGGTCATATATTCAAAAGAAATAGTGAAATATAAAATCTCTATTATGCAATTGTCAATGCTTTGCAACAATGATATAGTTGTTGCAAAGCATATTTTCTTTTATCAAGTCTGTTGGATTGTTATAGATAGAAGCTACCAGAAAATATAACAATCCGATGTCTTACTCATATCTTATTTCAGGAAATTCATGCTTTATTTCACAATTATTAATAAGACAGGAGTTTTCGATGGGCTAAGGTATGCTGGCGAAATAGACGGAAAGGTTGATCAATCCGAATTAGTTCCATTTTACATGCGGAAATTTGGAACTGATTCGGATTTTTCTTTTTATTTCAAAATGTTACTCTTGCAGTATCAACAATATACGGGCAAGAGGAGATGAAAAGGGGGATGATATGGAGAAGTTAGAAAGAGAAAAGCGGGAAAGCGAAAGCAAAGCTCATAAATGGAAAATGGATTTTCAAGATCTGTGCCAAACATACGAAGTTACAGGCTGTAATAAAGCAACACTCTATTATATGTCAGCCCTGCAACTGAGGGAGCAGATACAAGATAATGCATTAAAAAGGATTTTTATCTATGCAATATGCGATGCTGGTTTTCTGATAGATCGATATACAGATTGTAAGGAACAGCAAATGGAGGCCAGTTTTCGTAATACGGAGAAGAGAATGCGGAAACTGCTGATATTATTGCAGAAAGAAAAAGAGATGTGTGAGCAGTGGGGTGAAATTGTAGGCAGAAAGCGGTTTTCTTCAAAAAACAGAGTTTATTCTGATGACTACAATGAGGAACTCCTTGCGCTTTGCAGCCTGTTTCGGGAAACATTTGAAATGTCGGAAAGGCAGACACCGAATCTGGCGGATAATTTGCAATATTTCTTAATGGAAGCCAGAAATAATGATCTGATTGAAAAGATCATCCCTTTTTATTTATTTCAGGTTATGGTACGCCACACAAATCGTCTGGCGCAGAATCCGGATTTTCAAATAGTACCAGCCAGTCTGTGGAAATACAAAGAATATGAAATAACGAAGAATAATGGGAAGAACTTCAACAAATATGAACGGTGTATCGGTCTGTTCCAAAAACTGTGTAAGTTATATAAGAATGATCCGAGTATAGACATAGCACTGTGTCGTTATGGAATGGAGCAGTGCTCCAATATACCGGAATGGACATCCATGTGGCTGCGTAAAAAAGAAAAGAAATGTACCACAAAGCTACATCGTTTTATAAATGAATTGTATTTAAGCTGCATAGAGACGGATGAACCAGGGCAATACGCTGCAAATACAATATTTCCGCATAAAACATCAGAAGAAGAAAATTTATTCATAAGGGATGTGGATCAAAAACTCGAAATCGAAGCCACTATTAAAAGTTACATATTAGAACATATAGAAGTGCTGATACAATTTATGAAAATACAATATAAGGATGTGGAACAAGTAAAATGTCTGGTGACAGATGTTTATCATGCATCCGGATTTAGCAGAATGAAAATAGAAGATATAGGGGAAGAAACAAAACTAACCTATGTCTATGACCAGTTTATAGAAATGCTGGATGAGGCGATTGTTTCATCTGTCTGGGAGACGATAAAAAAACTGGTGGAATGTGAATCAGATCATTTTCTGTTCATGGCTGCTATTTTATCATAGGATATTTGTCCCTCTCGCTCGTATAGAAAACTGTAAAACAGATTTATGGGAGGACAAGAGTATGATCATTGCAATTATTTATATGGCTTTAGGATACTGGGCAACGGGTGTAACCACGCATGCGAATAAGATATTTCTGGGATATGGGATCGGAGAGCTGTTTTTAGAGCGTTTGTGTTGGGCATTTATATTTGGATGGGCATTGATTCCGGTTGCGATCATCAAAACCATATTTTTCAACCGATAACATGGATGTTTCTGCTATGAGAGAAAAATTCGCGAAACAATACCGGATTTTGGATCTGTATGCCAGATTTTTGGAAGGAGACGTGATCAATAAGGCAGAAGAAGCGATCAGATTCCATGTGGATGAACGGTCAATTCAGAGAGATATTGATGATATTCGAATATATCTTGCTGACAGAAAGATTATCGGTTTGGGAGAATGCAGGAATATCATTTATGACAGAATGCAAAAAGGATATGTTATGCGTTGAAATATTCCGGTTGTTTCTGCATGTTATCTATGTTAAACTGATTACAAGCAGAAAGTCAAAATCATATTTTACATGGGATGGCTTGCCATCCCATTTTCTATTTATTATAGGTAACTCTGCATAGTTACTATATGTCTAAATGTTTCAAGAAACTTCACTGCTTAAATTCCACAAAAATAAATAGCAGGGAGGTTTTAAAGTATAACAGACCTCTCTGGGTAAGCATGGCTTACAGAAAAGGAGGTCATATGACACAGAAACGAAAAAATGTCGTATCGGATATGGGGACAGTACAAGGCAAAACGGAAACGATCAATTTTGATGAAATTGGTATTACCAATGATTACATGTTTGGTACGGTATTCCGGGATAAGGAAAAATGTAAAGAACTGCTCCAGAGAATATTGAAGATCAGACTGGTTGAGATTGAAGTTGTAGAGCCACAGAAGGTAATGAAAACCACTCTAATCGGAAAAGGAATCCGTATCGATATTTATGCAAAAGATAGCGAGGGCAATGTGTATGATATCGAAATGCAGACGACAGAAGAAACAGATCTGCACCTGAGAACGCGGTATTATCACAGTGAAATGGACAGCTACCAGATCCGTGCAGGACAGAAGTATTTTAATTTGAAGCAATCGGTTGTGATTTTTATCTGTACATTTGATCCTTTTGCAGATGATAGAAGTATTTACACATTTGAGTCAGTATGTATAGAGAATAAGGATTTGGTGCTTGCGGATAAGCGGCGAACGTATTTTGTAAATATAAAAGGAAATAGAGAAGGAATCAGTGAGGATACAACGAAACTGCTTGATTACTTCAAAACCGGGCAGCCAACAGATTCCTATACAGAAAATATTCAGAATGAAGTGGAACTGATAAGGGATGATAATGATAAATGTATCAAGTTTTCTATGAAAACTTGATATGCAGCATCAGCCCATTTGCCAAAGGCAAATTTGCATGGGCTGATGTTCCAAGTGGAGGGAGAATTACATGACAATCGAAATGAAAATGGATCAGAGATATGAACAGGGGAAAAATGAAGGCGAGCAAAACCGGGATAGGGAACTGATCGCTAAGTGGCTGCAAAAGGGAAAAACAATCACCGAGATTGCAGAGGATCTGGACAGATCAGAGGAATATGTGAAAAGTCTGATTTGTTCTCAGGAATAAAGAGGAGGAGAAAAACGATGATCTGTCCGGAATGTGGAAGGGAACTGGAAAAGGGAATCATTGAGGCAAAAGATGCGTGTATGAAGGTTTTTGCTTCGTTTGAAGAAAAATAAAGTTGACAATCCGGTTAGACTGTACTAACCTAAAGGCGATGAGGGCAGAAACTGGAGGAAAACTATGAAAAAATTATTTTTTGAAACGGAAAAAGACGGTTTTTATGGAACTTATTATGAAAATCCACAAGGTTCGGATTGTGCAGTCATTGGATTATTCGGAGATGATCCGAATGATTATATGGCAAAATGTGGAGCAAAATGGTTACATAAAAACGGTGTAAACGTGCTTTGTATGTCTCCCGGAAAGAAGAACTACAGTCATGTAAATTATCCGCTGGAGAGAATAGAGACAGCGATCAAATGGCTGAAAAACAACGGAAATCGTAAAGTCGGAATTATGGGGATGAGTACAGCGGGCATGGATTCGATTGTTGCGGCTTCTTATTTTCCTGACATTACATTGACCTTTGGACTGACACCGAGTGACTTTGTATGGCAGGGCTTTGAACAGGGAAAAAAGGATGGCTGCGGTGAATGGCCGATTCCGGGCGCATCTACTCTTTCCTGGAAGGGAGAACCACTCGCTTATATGCCGTTTGTATATGAACATCCGGTTTATTGGCAGAAGGTTATGGAAGAAACGAAAGGTTCCGGTGATTTTGAACGTAGTACATGCCTGTTCATTGATTCTGAAAAAGCAAGAGAACACACGGAAGAAGAGATGATCAAGGTTGAAAATATCAAAGGGAAACTGATTCTTGTCGGTGCAGAGGACGATTCCTTCTGGGAAACAGCAAAGTATATCCGCCGTATGGATCAGCGTCTGAAAGAGCATACGCATAGCTGTGACTATGAGATTCTGGTATATGAGCACGGAACGCATTTTGTTCTGCCGGAATCGCTGCTCCGAAAAGCATTACCTGTAGGGCTTAAATTTGTACTTCGCTTTATTTTCAAGGCTGCAAAGGACTATCCGAATGAGTGCGAAGCAACCAGAAAAGATATTGATAAAAAGCTTTCTGCCGCAATTAAGGAATGGCGGGAATCATAACAGGTCAACCCTGTTTTTTATAAAAATGGAAATCACAGCAATCTTTGCCATGACCTAATGTTTTTGTCCGTGAAAAAGCCAGCTTTTTGAGACCACCATAGGTCACATTATCAGCATCACAGAATATATGACATAGCTGGGGACATCCGTTTTCAGCGCACGCTATGTGCCAAAGACATTTTGTGATTGTCACGTCAAAGTAATCTTTGCCATGGCTTTGTACACTTTCCTGCAGATCAGTGTGTCGCATGACACGAAGGAATATCGTGCTGTAAAGGAAATAAAAGCCGGGTATGATTTCCATTTTTTTCATAGAGGAATGCATATTTGCAGCAACGTGATCAAACATGTATTTCTCCATATAGGTAGTTACCGTTTCTTCGGAGAGATCCTCTTCTGACAGAACTTTATACAGGGCGATGCCCGGAAGAATGGTGCCAATAAGCGTTTTCATTTGGTTTTTTGATTTATTCCGGGTGTTTTTAATAAGCGTGCTGAGCATGTTTGACTGTCTGTCAAATAGTGAGCAGCCTCTGTCTTTTCCGAATTCTCCGACCAGAAATGCTTTGATTTGTTTTTGCTGTTTGATCCGCATTGTTTATCAATCCTCGCTAATTCTCTGGTAAAAGAATAACGCGATTCTGCTTTTTGTACAACAGTAAGATGTGGAGAAATGTATTCGGGGATCTGGCAGGATTACTAATTGATAGGAGGTTATGTTTAAAATGTCGGTAACAATTATTGCAGCAGTTATGGTTATGGTAGCATATTTTCTTGTTTTGTATGGTGGCGTTGGATTTATTCAGGACAAGAAATTCTTCTCTTCTGCACCAAAGGAAGTTCTGGATGCAGTGCCTGACCATAAGGAAAGATTCCCTGGTGCGCATGTAATTGGCTGGATCATTGCAGGGATCGCGGTACTTTTGTTTGCAGGTGCGGCTGTTCTGAGTATTTTGGATGGCATTAGAAATGGTTTCAGCTTTTGGAATTTCTTTGCACGATTTTTGATTATACTGTATGTCATGGAAATTTATGATATATGCTTCTTTGACTGGGTTCTTCTTTGTCATTCCAATTTCTTCCCGCACTTTTATCCGGAAGTGGATGGCATCATGGGACCGTATCTGTTTGGCTATAATAAAAAGACGCATATCATGCATTTTATTATTTATATCCCGATCTGCGCTGTGATCGGCTGGATCTGTACATTCTTTTAAAGAACATCAGAATATTAGAAAGAAAGTAGAAACCTTTTGGAAACAAAGGGTTTCTTTTTTTGTGAGTTAGAAAATCTGGCATGGACAGTTATTTTACATAGAAAAGACAAATCTTTTACCTCATCTTGATTTTATCAATTCAAAGCAGGCAGTATCCTACAAGAAAAGGAGGATAGTGTATGAACGGAAAACCATATCTTGAATTTCGGGAAGACGGTACCTTTCAGGTTTTACATATCACAGATCTGCAGGAAGGGGTGCATCCGAAAAAGGACACACTGCGTCTGTTAAATGCACTTCTGGACACGGCAAAACCGGATCTTGTCATTCTGACGGGAGATCAGTTAAAAGGATATTCGCCGGCATTTCGGCTTCTGGGAAAGGAAAGTGTTCAAAATACATTGCATATTTTGACAGAGCCTATGGAAAAACGTTGTATTCCCTATGCGGTTACATTTGGAAATCATGACGTGCAGTGCGGCATTTCCAATGAGGAGCAGGCGGCTATTTACCGCAGCTACCCATATTGTATCTGCCCGGCAGAAGAACAGGCTGCTGGTACATTTTATCTAAAGATCCGAAACAGCAGTGGAGCCGAAGCGCTGCGCTTTTATCTGATAGACAGCGGCAATCAGACTGTACATGGGCAGTATGCACCGCCTGCACCAGCGGTTCTGGACTGGTTAAAAGAAAAACTTTTCCAGGATCAGATCCCGTCCATGGTATTTCAGCATATTCCATTGCCGGAATACAAAAAGTGCAGAAATGTTACCCTGAAGGAACGGATCTGCAGCCCTGAGAAAAATGTAGGGGAGTTTGAGTTGTTGCGTGACAACGGGAAGGTCATGGCGGTATTTTGCGGTCATGATCACAAAAACGATTTTGTGGGGCAGGTAGATGGTATTGATCTGGGGTATACCCCATCGGGCGGCTTTGCCTGCTACGGGCCGGGCGCAGAACGCGGCGGAAGACTGCTGACATTCCATGTGGATGCCCTATGCACTATGAAACAAAGGTGCTCCGTTATTGTGACATTGTGGCACCACACACGGGAAATCGGATCAAAGAATTTTTCGATACCCATACGCCGACCTGCTGGCCGGGCAGAATAGAATTGATAGATGAGGAGAATTTAGAAAATGCGTAAAAAAGAGAGAAACTTGCGAAGTCTGGATATGCGACGAACCTTACTGGTAACACTTCCTTTTGCCGGAGCACTGGCATTCTGGCAGGCATATGACGGTATTATCCCGCTGATCCTGCGTGATACATTTCATCTGGGAGATACACTTGCCGGCGCTGTCATGGCACTTGATAATGTCTGTGCGCTGTTTTTGCTCCCGTTTTTTGGCAGCATCAGTGATCGCTGCCACAGCCGTCTGGGACGGCGTACACCGTTTATTCTGGTTGGATCACTGCTTGCAGCTTTGTTAATACCGCTTCTGGCTGTTGCGGATCAAATGCGGAGCCTGCCATTTTTCTTTACGGTCTTATGCCTTGTGCTGGTTGTACTTTCCAGCTACAGAAGCCCTTGTGTGGCACTGATGCCTGATGTAACACCGCGTCCGATCCGGGCAAAGGCGGATGCGTTCAATTCCTTGATGGCAGCAGCATCCGGCGTTGTGATCCTGATCAGTATTTCTCTTGCGGTTCCGGACGTGGAACATCCCAATTATATGCCGGTTTTCCTGATCATTTCAGCCATTATTATTCTCTGCACGGTTCTGTTTGCGGTTTTCTTCCGGGAAAAGAAAGCAGTGGAAAAGATGCATACGGAAAGTCTTGCCATGGGGATTTCCGAAGCAGACATGGATGCAAGTGATGAGGGCGGAAAGGAAAAAGAAACAGATGCAGTTGTGCGCAGGTCACTTCTTGGTATTCTGCTTTGCGTATTTTTCTACTTCATGGCATCCAATGCAGTTACCTCTGCCTTCAGCAAATATGCCAGTCAGGTATGGGGAGCAGGCGGCGGAAGCTTTGCCAATTTCCAGCTTGTCGCGACAATGGTAACTTTGATCTCTTATATGCCTATGGCAAATATTTCCTGCAGGATTGGCAGAAAACTGACTACCTATATCGGAATCGGACTGATGTGCTTTGGAGGTTTCTGTATTTTTATGACACAGGGGTATAGTCCACTCATCTATGTATTTGTTTCTATATCAGGTGTTGGTATGGGAACTGTTGCAACCACGATCTATCCGATGATCATGGAGGTTGCCAGTGAAAAAACGACCGGACGTTATACCGGATACTATTATACAGCCAGTATGTCAGCGCAGATCATCACGCCGATCCTTTCCGGAGCGGTCATGGAATTTATCGGCTATCGTTATCTGTATCTGTATGCGATCGTCTGTGCACTGCTTGCAGCATTGCCGCTTGCAATGGTACAGAAGGGCAATACCATTTTATTAAAAGATCTGGATCTGGATCATCCTACGGGAGAATTATTAGGGGCAGGTAACTAATAATTCTCCCGGGATTTTGACACCGATATTTGTTTTCGTATTATCGCACAAACAGATATCCCGTATAAGCGATATATAAAAGGATACATACCGCGCCTTCCCATCTGCACATGGACTTTTTGCTGCGGGCAAAGATATACAGCAGAATGGCACTGAGCAGAAGTAAAATGCAGTCGATCACGGATTCGGACAGGACAGCAAGTGGCGTGATCGCAGCAGAAATACCCAGGATAAACAGAATATTGAAAATATTCGATCCGATCGCATTGCCGAGCGCAAGACCGCTGTCTCCTTTTCTGGTAGCGACAATAGAAGTAACAAGTTCAGGCAGGGAAGTACCGACCGCAATGATCGTCAGGCCGATAAAGTTCTGGCTGACACCGAAGCTTTCCGCAATAATACAGGCATTATCGACGACAAGATTTCCGCCTGCGATAACTGCGATCAGACCACCGGCGATATACAGAAGACTTTTTGGCAGGGACAACACCTTGCCATTTTCTTCGTCCTGTCTGTTTTTCAGGGCAGATATGACCATAGAGATCAGATACGCTGTCATACCGATCAGAAGAAGGATCCCTTCCAGACGGCTGAGTACTCCGTTTGCAAGCATGATGCACAAAATAAAAGTGATCAGGATATTGAGTGGAAGATCACGTTTTAAAATGTCTTTGTTGGTGGAGAAAGCTGCCATAAAGGCGCATACGCCGACCACGACAAGCCCATTAAAAATGTTGGATCCGATGACATTACTGAGAGCGATCTCATTGCTTCCGCTCAGTGCAGCACTCATGCTGACAGAGGCTTCCGGAGCACTGGTTCCCATGGCAACGATCGTCAGTCCGATGATCACGCTTGGGACACGCAGAAGCCGGGCGAGGGAAGAACTGCCATCCACGAAGAAATCCGCTCCCTTGATCAGGAGAACAAAACCTACAACTAACCATACATATTCCATAATTTGGTCCTTTCCGCGATAAAAGCATAAAAAACGAGACCTTTATCGCATACAAAATAGTCGATAAAAGTCTCGTTACTTACCCACAATAACCGGCCTTACGGCGTGATGACGATCATTATGACATCAGCAGATGCAAACTACTCCCTTTTATAGTAAGTATACTATGGCAGAAGCAGCAGTATGTCAATCACTAACCGGTTAAGAACCGGTAAAGATGTGGCATGTGCAATTTTATTTGTTATCAGGTAACATTTTATCGGTAACCAGGGATAATCCCTTTCCGATCAAAATACATGCAACTGCCAATGCTACTGTAATTCCTGCACAAAGTAATACACCTGTTAATCCTGTTCCCATTTTTAATAATCTCCTTTATTTTTGAATTTTACGGAATGCATATAGTTACTTTTCCGTACTGCATTCGCCATGTAAATCCAGAAAGACTGCTATTAATGACCTGCTTGCTGCGATTTATACGGCTCTGGATCGTTAAAAATAAAGGAGTTTGTTTTTCTGCCCATCCTGATCATGGATATATCGGATGATAAATTGGCGGCTGCACAGAAAGGCTGCTGCCAGATAAAAGAACATGAGCGTCAGCAGGATGCAGAATGCGCAATAGCCTGCTGCTTCGTGACAGGTAAGATCGGCTTTTGTATTGGTAAGCCGTCTTGCTGTAGAACGGTTTAATACAACCGCATGACTTGCATAAAAGGTTTCTTCTGCGTTGATAAAATCAGGAATGATCCCTGTATCTTCCTCCAGAATACAGGGAACAGAGGTTGCCTGTGTGTAACCCAGATAGGGTATTTCATCCGCGGAAAGTATTTCCGGATTTTTGTCCAGAACAGAAAGAAGGAACAGAATAAGAAGAAGCAGGCAGGCAGTTCTGCTGCGCCTGTAAGATGCTTGTTTCATATTGCTTCCTCCTTTCCTGCAATTTATTCCTGCCTTATTATATGCTTCCGATTCCCCGATTTCAATATGAATCCAGTTAAGATTACAGAAGAGAAATCCCGGCTGCAATTGCGGATGGGAAATGATTGAAAATACAGATAGAACAAGTTACAATAAAAAAAGAGTAAGAATGGATACGGAGGTGCTTTATGAAGCAGAAACAGATACTTGCACTACTGCAGGATATGTCGCTGACAGAAAAGATCGGGCAGATGGTACAGATGGTCGGAATGCTCTATGATGCAAAGGAGCAGGGGATTATAACCGGTCCTATGATGGCAGATATGAAGGTAACGGAGGAAGATTTGAAGATGGCGGGCTCCAGCCTTCTTTTATATGGCGGGGAAAAGCTTGCCAGAATCCAGAAAAGCTATATGGAAAACCAGCCGCATCATATTCCGCAGATGTTTATGTATGATGTGATCCATGGTATGAAAACAATATTTCCGGTTCCGCTTGCACAGGGAGCGAGCTTTGATCCGGTGCTTGCAAGAGACTGTGCGTCTGTCGCAGCGAAAGAGGCAGCAGCCGGCGGAATCCATGTGGCATTTTCGCCGATGGTCGATCTGGTGCGTGATCCCAGATGGGGACGTGTGATGGAATCGACCGGGGAAGATCCGTATTTAAACGGACTGTTTGCGGAGGCTATGGTGCAGGGACTGCAGGGAGACGATATGAGCCGGGAAGGAAAGGTCTGCGCCTGTGTGAAGCATTTTGCAGGATACGGCGGTGCAACAGGCGGACGGGACTATAATACGGTAGAAGTATCTGAAAATTCCTTCCGCAATGAATATCTGCCTGCTTATGAAAAAGGGATCAAAGCAGGAGCCGGTATGGTGATGACATCGTTTAATACGGTAAACGGTGTTCCGGCGACGATCAATCAGTGGCTGATGAAAAAAGTGCTCCGGGAAGAAATGGGATTTGACGGGGTACTGATCTCAGATTTTGCGGCTATTTATGAAACGATCGCGCATGGCTGCTCGGAGGATGCCAAAGATGCGGCGCATAAAGCTGCACTTGCGGGTGTGGATATTGATATGATGACAGAGTGCTACAGAAGTGAGCTGATCAGACTGGTGGAAGACGGAACGATTCCGGAAGCACTGATCGATGAAAGTGTGCTCCGTATTCTGACACTGAAAAACAAGCTTGGTCTGTTTGAAGATCCCTATAAAGGCATGGGAGCTGAAAAGGAAGCGCAAATGCAGTTGACAGAGGCACACAGAGCACTTGCCAGAAAGGCAGCAGCGCAGACCTTTGTACTTTTGAAAAACGAAGGTGGACTGCTTCCGCTGTCGACGGAAAAGAAGATTGCCTTTATTGGTCCTTATACAGACAGCAAGTGTCTGATCAGTACATGGGCGATCTCCGGAGATGTAAAGGATTGCGTGACGATCCGTGAGGCAGCGGAAGAAGTATTCGACAGCACAAAAACCACATATGTGCAGGGGAGTGCTTTTATGCCACAGGGCTATGTATTTGAAGGCTTTGATCAGGCAGGGAATGTGCTGCCTGTGGAATATACGGAAGCGGAAAGAACGCAGATGCTGCAGGAAGCGATAGAAGCAGCAAAGCAGGCAGAGATCGTTGTAATGCCGATCGGCGAATATCATCTGCAAAGCGGTGAGGCAACAAGCCAGGGAGATATCCGGATTCCGGAGCCGCAGCTCGTGCTTTTGCGGGAGGTTGCAAAAGTCAATGCCAATATTGTGGTCGTGCTGTTTAACGGAAGACCGCTTGACCTGCGGGAAGTAGAGGAAAACGCGAAAGCAGTGCTGGAAGTATGGCTTCCGGGAACAGAAGGCGGTCACGCTATTGTAGATGCATTGACAGGGAAAGTAAATCCATCCGGAAAACTGCCGATGAGTTTCCCTTACTGTGTAGGACAGATTCCTGTTTATTACAATCATTTGGCGACGGGAAGACCAAATGATCCACAGAAAAAAGAAAGATACCTGTCCAAATATTTGGATATTCCAAATGAACCGTTATATCCGTTTGGGTATGGTCTTTCCTATACAGGGTTTACCATATCGGATGTCATACTTTCTTCAGACAGGCTGACGAAGGATGGAGAGATAACAGCATCCGCATGCATACAAAATACAGGAGAGCGGGAAGGCAGTGATGTACTGCAGCTCTATATCCGTGATGTGACAGCTTCTGTTGCCCGCCCTGTGAAAGAACTGAAAGGAATCGAAAAAGTCAGCTTAAAGCCGGGCGAGAAGAAGGAGATCAGTTTCCGGATCACCGAAGAAATGCTCCGGTTTGTGCGTGCGGACGGAAGCTACGGAAGTGAACCGGGTAAATTCCGTGTATGGATCTCAGACAGCAGTGACAGTGGTGTGTATCAGGAGTTTATCTTGTAATATATTGCTGTCTTGTGTATAATAAATAAGACTGGCTGAGACAATGACAGAAAACGAACAGCAAGAAAAGGAGATCATAAATGAAAATAGCAGTTTTAGAGAGAAACAGTGTCGGAACAGATATTGATGTAACCTGTTTTGAAGATTTTGGAGAGGTTACTTATTATAGAAATACAGTAGCGGCAGATGCGGCTGAAAAGGTAAAGGATGTTGATATCATCATTGCCAATAAAGCACCAATGAATGAAGAGACGTTAAAAGATGCGCCGAATGTAAAGCTGATCTGTGAATTTGCGACCGGCTTTGACAATATTGATCTGGAATATTGTAAAAAGAGAAGAATCAAGGTTGCCAATGTGAAGGATTATTCCACTGCTGCAGTGGCACAGCATACATTTGCCCTGGCACTTTACTTATTAGAGCATCTGCCACATTATGATACCTATGTAAAGGACGGTTCTTATGGTGCGCAGGATCGGTTCAGCAATTTTGATCTGCCTTTCACAGAGCTTGCAGGCAAGACATGGGGAATTATCGGAATGGGTAATATCGGCAGAATGGTTGCCAAGATCGCAACAGCTTTCGGCTGTAAAGTTATTTTTCATTCTGTGACAGGAAAGAGCACCTGTACGGAATATGAGCAGGTATCCAAGGATGAGCTGCTTGCGCAGTCCGATATTTTATCCCTGCACTGCCCACTTTCTGACCTGACGAGAAACTTTATCGACAAAGAGGCACTCTCCAAGATGAAGAAAACCGCACTTCTGATCAATGTGGCAAGGGGCCCGGTTGTTAACAGTGCAGATCTGTATGACGCACTGGAAAGCGGAGAGATCGCAGCGGCTGGACTGGATGTGCTTGAAAAAGAGCCGATCGCAGCAAATAATCCGCTTGGAAAGATCCAGGACAGCAACAAGCTGATCATTACACCACATATGGCATGGGCATCTGTGGAGGCACGTGAAAGACTGGTCAACGAGGTTTATAAAAACATAGAAGCTTTCTTGAAAGGTGAAGACAGAAATATCATTATATAATGTGGTGAAAAGGGGCTTTTTGCTTGGTTTTCCTAACGTTGTATGGTATAATAATGCGAGATAAACCGTAATGGAAAACGGCAAAATGCAATATGGGAACAGTGTGAAAAGGCACTGTTGTAAGGAGTTACTATGGCAGATAAAGAATTAGATAAGAATCAGCAGGAAGAGGATATCGATATTGATGCGCTCTTTGCAAAGATGATGGCTGATAAGGCAGCCAGCGGAGAAGAGATCAAACAGGCTAAGGAAGATCCTGAAAAAGCCGCACCGCAGCCGGAGGCTGAGAAATATGCCGTGGCAGAGAACAGTCAGGAAACAGAAGAGGAGCCTGCAGATGATATGGGTACAGAAGAAGCACCTGTAGAAACGGAACCCGCAGAAACCGTGGAATCTGCAGAGGTAGAAGATACAGATGAGAAAGAACAGCCGATACCGGAAGCAGACAGTGCTACAGACGCGGTGGAAGCAGAGTATGGCTCAGATATGGCAGAGGAAGCAGTTGCAGAAGAAAGTGGGCAGGAAGAATTTGTTCCGGTTGCAGACATTGGTACGAAAAAGAGATTTTTTACTTTTTCCCGCAGAATGTTACTTCTGGCACTTGTTCCGATGTTGGCAATCTGTATTATGATCACTATGTTCAGCACAAAGTCATTACAGTCCGGACTGGAAGAAGAGATAAAAAAATCTCTTCAGATCGTAGCAGCCTCTCTGGATGAAACATATAGCAATCTGTATGAAGGTGACTATAAGCAGGATCAGGTAGGACGTGTTACCAAAGGTGAAGTGCTGATCACCGGTGATAATAAACTGATTGATGCACTTAAGGAAAGAACCGGATTTGAAATGACGTTGTATTTTTACAACATGCGTCTGATCACAACCGTGAAGCGTGAAAAGGGCGGAAGATCTACCGGTACAAGACTGGATAAGGAAATTGCAGAACAGATTAATAAAGGTGAGTCTGTTTTTGTGGAAAATGCAGATATTGAAGGACATACCTATTATGCATATTATCAGCCGCTTTTAAATGCGGATGGTGCGGTAGCAGGTGCGATCGGAGTTGCAAAAGAGTCCGAAGATGTACAGGCCAATATCAAGGGGCAGACAACGAAGATCATTATTATGTCTGTGGTTCTGATGGGTGTTGTATCGATCATTATTGTGCTGCTTGCATCCAAAATGGTATCGGTCATGGAAGAGACAAGAAAGTTCTTAGGCCAGATCGTGAAGGGAGAGCTTTCTACTAATGTGAATAAGAAGATCACAAAGCGTAACGATGAGCTGGGAGATATTTACAATATTTCCATTCAGCTGCAGAATGAGCTGAGGCGTATTGTTTCAGATATTAAGAAATCTTCTTCAGACCTGATCACATCGGCAGATCAGCTGACCAATATGGCCATTAATACAAGAGGAACTGTGGACGTAGTTTACCAGTCGCTGGAGGAAATTACCAAGGGATCTGCAACGCAGGCAGACGAAACCGGTGTTGCAAAGCATAATGTGGATCGGATCGGTGAGCAGATCACATATATTACAGATGAGGTAGATTCGCTGACCAGACATGCAGAGCAGATGTCAGATGCAGAAAAGGCTTCAGAGGTGATCATCGGAGAATTAAATGCCTCCAATGAAGAAGCAAGTACTTCTGTGACAAAGATAGCAGAACAGATCAATACATTGAATGATTCGATCGCATCCATCCAGTCTGCGATCACAATGATCCAGAATATTGCAGATGAGACAGATCTTCTTTCCTTAAATGCAAGTATCGAAGCTGCCAGAGCTGGAGATGCAGGTCGTGGATTTGCGGTTGTTGCCCAGCAGATCAGCAAACTGGCTGAGCAGTCCAATACGACGGCAGAGGAAGTAGAAAAGATCATTGCTGAGATCATATCCGAATCTAACCGCATGGTTGAGGTAATGGAAGAAGTGAAGGTGAAGATGGATCAGCAGCAGCAAAAGCTGGATGAGACAATGGAGAAATCCAATGCAGTGGCTGTTGGTGTCAGCAACTCGCTTGATAATATTGAAAATATCCGTGGAAAGGTCAGCGTTCTAAGTGATTCGGGAGATGCCATTCAGGATGTGGTACATAATCTGGCATCTATTTCCGAGCAGAATGAAGCTTCTACAACGAGTACAATGAACTCTGCACAGGGCATGAGTGATACGATGAACAGCCTCGAGGTTTCATCTGAAAACCTTCGCCAGCTCGCCGGTAAACTCGACGAAGCCCTCGCGATCTTCAAGATGTAACAAACTGAGAGGAAAAAGAAAAAAGGGAACATTCCGAGCAAGCCTGCTTGCAGAGGAAAGTTCCCTTTTTTCTTTTTATGGCGAAGCCATACATGAGCAAAATGAGCTACGAAGTAGCGAGAAGCCTCGGAGAGGCGATTTTGCGAATGAACTCTCAGTTTGAGTATGTATCAAACCGTCTGCGAAGCAGACGATAGAGCACCGAAGGTGCGGGTTTGCGAGTCTACACCGGTTTCTTTGTACCGCACTCGACGCAGAACTTTCCTTCATTCTTTGTACCGCATTCCGGACAGAACCACTGCATTTTCACAGGTTCTTCCGGTTTCTTGGAACCACATTCCGTACAGAACTTACCACTGTTTTTTGCACCGCAGCTGCAGATCCATTCACCTGCTGCAGGTGCGCTTTGCTGCGGAGCCGGAGCTGCCTGCTGAGGCTGGGCCTGTGCCTGCTCCTGGGCAGCCATGTTAAATAATGTATTGGCATTTAAGCCGCCAGCGGCGTTTGCCATATTCATGCCTGCAAAAGCCATCATAGGACCGGTGCTTGTATTGCTGGCAGCAGCTTTCATTGCTTCTGCCTGTGCGCTTGTCAGAGTGGCAGCAGCCATGCTTGTGTTGCGGAGTACTGCAGTTTTTTGCAGTTCTTTGATCATCTTTTCGTCTTCCGGTGAAGCAGTTACCGTGTTAACACCGAAAGAAGCAACCTTGATACCGCGCAGCTCTGTCCATTTTTCGGAAAGAACGTCATTTAAGGCATCTGCCAGCTCCATGGTATGAGCAGGAATGTTGCTGTAACGGACGCCCAGATCGGAAATCTTTGCAAAAGCAGGCTGCAGTGCTGTCAGAAGCTCTGTTTTCAGCATGCTGTCAATATTATCTCTGGTGTAGTCATCTGTGACATTACCGCAGACATTGGTGTAGAACAGAAGCGGATCTACGATCTTGTAAGAATATTCTCCATTGCAGCGAAGTGCGATATCAATATCCAGTCCGATATTATTATCAACGACACGGAACGGAACAGGATTCATCGTACCATATTTATTGCCGAGGATTTCCTTTGTATTGATGAAGTATACACGCTGATCCTTAGCCGGATCACCACCCATGGAAATACGTTTGCCGATCAGGGCAAAGGTTTGTTTGATGTTATCTCCGAGACTGCCATAGAAAATACTTGGCTCAGAAGAAGTATCGTATACAAATTCACCGGGCTCTGCGCAGACTTCGACGATCTTACCCTGATCGACGATCAACATACATTGACCGTCGTTGACAGCAATGATAGAGCCGTTGGAAATAATATTATCCTCACCCCTTGTATTGCTGCTTGCACGTTTATTGCTCGTGCGCTTTTCCCCTTTTGTTACCAGTACATCTGCTGCCATGGAGTCGCAGTAAAAATACTCACGCCACTGATCTCCGAGTGCAGATCCGATCGCATTTCCGGTTGCTTTGATTAATCCCATAATTTCCTCCTTATATATGTATTATGTATGTGTGAATTCTATCATACTTCTGTCAAAAGAATATGACTGTTGTTCTTATATGATGCTGGTAATCTTAATATTCTGATTGGCTGCCAGATCAAGGAATTTATTACAACATTTAATTGTGGGTCTGGAGAGATAAGAGGGATTTACAAATACAACTTCACCTTCCAGACCATTGTTTAATAAAATACGTTCTCCGATAAAGCTGGTACCGATGTGTCTCAGAAATTCCAAATACAGTTCCGGATCATACTTCTGAAAACCATCCTGTTCAAATGACTCGATCACAGAGTAAGGACAGAGCGGATTGCGATAACATCTGTTGCTTGTCATGGCATCATAAATATCGACGATCGTGACCATTTTGGAAAAGAACGATATTTTATCGGCGGTAAAACCGTATGGATAGCCGCTACCATCACATTTCTCGTGATGCATAAGGGCAGCATTTTTAACTTCCTCCGGCAAATTATACTGATCGAGCAGATTATAGCCGTCAAGAGGATGACGTTTGATTGCTTCAAATTCTGTTTTGGTAAGTGCGCCCGGCTTTTTCAGGATCGTTTCCGGTACTTTCAGCTTACCGACATCATGGAACAGCCCACAGGATGTGGCAAGGATACGTTCATCCTTGCTTAGATTCAGCCATCCGGCAAATATATTGCAGATGATAGCTGAGTTAATACTGTGCGCATAAGTGGAATCGTCATAATCCCGCATGTTCAGCAGCATATCCATCATATTGATGGAGGATGCCTGCCCTTCTCCGATCAGGACAAGTGTCTGGGAAAGCAGATTTTCCGCATCAAAGCCGGAATTGGATTCCACGATCTGATTCAGTCCTGTCTGCAGGGATTCCACATGATCTTCAAAACTTTTTTTAAAATTGATAAAATCGGGATTTGATTTGATACGTTCACTATAGGACGGCGTGTCAAAAAAACTGGTCTGCGGCGGTGCAACTTCTTCGTCTTCGATACGGACGGAGTAAATTGCAAAGGCTTCCAGTTTTTCGATTCCGTTTTGTGTGAGGATGATTTTTTTCGGAAGAATCAGCTGTCCATCTATGGAAAAAATATCTTCCGCAGTGATCATACCGGGATGTAAATCCTTTACAAGAAGTTTTCTCATATGCATTCCCACCTCTCTGCAGAAATAACCTGTTTCATTTTGAAACGAAAGTTTTTACTACCTATATCATAGAAGAAATTGGAATGCGTGTCAATGAAAAGAGAACTTCCTTACGGAAGTTCTCGGATCAGATTACGGATTGTTAAAATGTAAGCCGGAGAAACAGATAATTCATCGATTCCCATCTCAATAAATTGCTTTGTCAAAGCAGTGTCACTGCCAAGTTCACCGCAAATACCAACCCAGCAGTTTTCTTTATGGCCGTTGTCAATGACCATCCGGATCATACGCAGGATGGCTTCGTGGTGTGGGTTATAAAAAGCATCCAGCGCCTCATTCTGTCTGTCAATTGCAAGTGTATACTGGGTCAGATCATTTGTACCGATGCTGAAGAAATCAACTTCCTTTGCCAGAAGATCGCTGATCATAACAGCCGCCGGGGTTTCAATCATAATACCGATCTCGATCTCTCCGAACGGGATCTGCTGCGTCGCCAGTTCATCCCGTACCGCGGAAAGGATCTGCTTGATCTGCCTGACTTCTTCGACGGAGGTGATCATTGGGAACATGATCGAGATCGTACCATAAGCACTGGCGCGTAAGATCGCACGGAGCTGTACTTTGAAGATCTCCGGTTTTTCCAGACAGATGCGGATCGCACGAAAGCCCATCGCAGGATTTTCTTCCTTTGGCAGATTAAAATAAGACGCCTGTTTATCGGCTCCGATATCAAGTGTGCGGATAATGACCTTTTTGCCTGCCATATTTTCGGCAACAGTCTTATAGGCCTGGAACTGCTCCTCCTCGGTCGGATAATCCTGTGCTTCCAGATACAGAAATTCGCTGCGGAACAGTCCGATTCCGCCCGCATCATTGGCAAGTGCGGCCCCAACATCGGACACATTACCGATATTGGCGTAAAGATTGATCTTTTTACCGCTTTTTGTGATGGTTTCTTTTCCTTTCAGCTCTGCCAGAAGCTGTTTTTGGCGTAGTTCTTCTTCTTTTTTTGCCTGCATTCCGGCAAGAAGTGCGTCATCAGGCTCGATGATCAGCGTTCCGCTATGTCCGTCTACAATTGCCGTTTTACCGTTCCATTCATCTCTGACCGGAATACCGACAAGAGCGGGAATTCCCATGGTACGGGCTAAGATCGCGGTATGGGAATTGGAAGAACCGAGTGTTGTCACAAAAGCGAGCAGATTGTCCTTATCCATTTGTACAGTCTCGCTCGGTGCAAGGTCTTCTGCCATGATAATAACAGGTTCCATGATATCGTGTTTATCGGTCTGTCCCATAAGAATGCGGATCAGACGGTCGGAAATATCTTTGACATCCGCTGCGCGTCCCTGCATATATTCGTCATCCATAGAAGCAAATAACCGGGAGAAGTTATCACCGGTGCTTGCAACCGCAAATTCTGCATTTACCTGCTGGGAGCGGATGATATGGTAAACACTGTCAAGATAGTCATCATCATCGAGCATCATCCTATGAATTTCAAAGATCATAGCGCCTGATTCACCAACCTGAGTAAGTGCTTTGTCATAAAGAGACTGTAACTGTGCACCTGCTTCTTCGCGCGCATGGTCAAAGCGGTTGATCTCGGCTTCCGGATCGGAGATCCTGATCCGTTTTACCTGCTGCTGTTCTTTTTCGTATTTACAGATTTTTCCGATCGCAATTCCATTAAAGATTGATTTTCCATGATAGGTTTCCATATCATACCCCCTTGCTATTGCATAAAATCATTCATGTCCGACAGTCAAAGCCGGAGAGCGTGTAGACGGTGATGTTCATATCCCCCGAAAACTCTACGGTATGTGCATGTCCGGTCTTGTAATATCTGCTGCTAAATACATAATGCCCGTTATTGACAAAGATTTCAATAGTAGAATGATCGACCAGGATCTGCAGACTGCTTACTTTATTCTCTCTGATTTTTGCTCTTCGTATACAACGGCCGCAGCCTTTTGCATCTTCCGGATTACATTCCCGGTCCGGCAGGAAGGAAAGGGAAAGGACAGAGGTACCGGCATCATACAGAATCTGCATTCCTTTATCAATAATAATCGAAAAATCTTCATTGCCGGAAATGTCTGCGAGCATTTCAAAAGCTCCCTCTGTCAGAAAATGATCCGACGGAATGATGACAGCATCCTTGCGCAGGGCAGTTAATTCTTTTACCGGATTCTGGCAGATATCGCCGGATGCGTCCAGAGTCAGTTCTCTTGGGACGGTCAGCGTATGCTGCCAGCCTTCCGCAACAGTCGGATTTTCATATTCGATATCACCGATGCCCATCCAGCCGATCAGGATTCTTCTGCCTGATTCATCGATAAAGCTCTGCGGTGCGTAAAAGTCAAAGCCCATATCCCATTCTATGAAAGGAGATAAGGTATAATCTTCCAAATCTCCGAGAATGCGGTAATATCCTGATTGGTAAACATTTTGATACTGATATTCCTCTGCTGCAATGCCCTGGGGCGAAATGGAAAGGAAACGGTTTCCGTCAATCCGGAACAGATCCGGGCATTCCCACATATAACCAAAAGGCTTTTCGGAGGTAATATATTGTTTGAAACGGAAGTGTTCCTTATCCTCTGCTTCATAAAGAAGAACACAGCCAACATCATTTCTGGTTCTGGCACCGAGCACCATATAGTATTTTCCGTTTTCTTTAAAAACCTTAGGATCCCTGACATGGCAGGATAAGGTGTGCGGGTAATCTGCACTTGTTAAAAGGCATTTTTTGGCAGAAGCCGTAATGCCGTCTTTTGACGTGACCAGCGTGGTATTGGAGCCGCGGCCTTCATAGGTAAAGTCGAAATCACCGTCTTCCATTGTATTGCCTGTGTAATAGAGATACATGGTATCGTCTTCGACAAATGCACTTCCGGAATATACACCATCCTTATCCAGATCACAGTCCGGTGATAAAAAGATGCCTGTATAAGTATAGTTTATAAAATCTTTTGTTTCATAGTGTCCCCAGTATTTGTCTCCCTCGCCAATGGCGGAGTAAGGAGAATACTGGAAAAAAATATGGTAAGTACCATGCAGCTGACAGAGCCCGTTTGGGTCATTCAGCCATCCGGATGGTGGCATCAGATGAAAGGAAAGTGCGGAATCTGTATGAGAAACCCTGGCCATGTGAATTTGCTCCAGTTTTTTGATCTTTTCATTATCCTGTATTGTATTGTAAACCATAAATAATATTCCTCCCTGTTGTATTGCCTGAGACCGGTATCTCCCAAGGCTTGTCAATAGCAGTTTCTATATAATGCAATCGTTATCATATTCACTGATATTATTATTACGAAATAATCAACTGATTATATGAAAGAGTATTGTGATTGAATATGAAAACGATTTCATTTTGCAATTGTATTATAAGAGAGCAGATGGCGCTTGTAAATTGTCAAAAATCAATAAATTATCTGAAAGGGAATTGTGGAATATGACGGTCTGAAACATTGCGGAAACTATCACGCATGAATAGGGTCTTACATTTGTCTCAAAATTATGCGACAGGATTCATAAGATCAATCTGAAAATGATGAAATAGCTGTCTTCATAGCATACGCAGTCAGCTCCGACAGAGCCGCCTGATTTTGTAACATTCGTCTGTAAGTAGTACAGTCCGAGTCCACGTTTATCATCTGCCTGCCCGTAGTCTGCAGAATCTGCCCGTTTAGAAGCAGCGTCAGAACCTGACTGTGTCTGTTTGGTGGAATAGCCGCGCTTGAAGAAATTGCCGATCTCCTCCGGCGAGATCATGGCAGGAACCGGATTGCGGATCTCATACTGGACAGATCCATCCTTGGAATCCAATAAGGCATAGACCGTTTCGCCCGCTTTGCAGGCTTCGATCGCATTCTGCGTCAGAATGGTGATATAGTCGGTCAGCTCATGCTCCGGTGCATGACTTTCCAGCACCGCATTTACAATATCAAACTGCAGCGCAATCTCTTTTTCCTGCGCATGGCTTGCCATGCTGTACAGAGAAGCTGCCAGCAGTGGCATGTTGATCTGCAGAAGCGGATAATTTGCCATCGGATTGGAAAACTCCTGCGAATAAGACTGCAGCGCTCTGGAAAGCGAGTCGTAGTCCTTGTACATAACAGAAAGATTCGCAAGACTTTGCAGGTGATTTGCGTACTCATGCTGGTTGGCACGGATCTCCTGGATCAGAGAATCGTAGATCGGCATATTTTTCTGATAGCTGTCGATTTCCTGCTGCTGGAGTCTGGTGCGCTGGTCGTAGTAAAGGATCCAGATATTGATCGCTGCAAGCAGTGTCAACAGTGTAATGACAAGGGACAGTATTTCATAGATCTGCTGAGGGTAGATCTTGAAAAAAGCCAGACAGAACAAAATCACAAGATATGTATTCAGTGTCAGAATACGAAGCAGATAAGAAGCCTGCTTTACATAGTCAAACAGATGCTTCGCAAACGGAAGCTGAAAAAATGCAGCAGCAGAGACAAATGTCAGGAAGTTGCCAAGGAGGCTGATGCCGGTTCCGTTGAAAGCCTCGATCCGGAATATAAAATACATGATGCCAAGAAGTATGCATTGCAAAAGAAAAATGCTGCCATGTGTGAGCATAAAAAGGAGAAAGCGATTTAATGCGGTATCTTCGACAGTTACAAAAGTATAAACAAGGTATAACAAAAGCCCGAATACCCATTTAAAGATCGCCGGTTCAGAAGGAACGAGCAGTACGGCCAATATGGTGCTGAGATAGAAGATGAAATCTGCGGGGGTCGGCCGCAAGGATCTGTGATTCATTGATTTGATCGCGCAGATCCCTGCAGAGGTTTCCAAAACAGGGTTTAAAAAGTATGTAATAATCAAAGTAAGTATGCTGTTCATAGTTGTCTGCCTTTTTATTTAAATGTAATCTCTCAGTAAAGCAATGCCACTCTGGCTGACTGGGATCGTATCTTTGTCTGCTAGCAGATAACGTGTAGATCTGTCAAAGCCTGTGATATGCTCTGGATTGACCAGATAACGCCGGTGGCAGCGGATAAAGGAAGTTCCAAGCTGCTCTGCCATGGCAGAAAGGGAGTATTCTCTTGTCTGGATGCAGCCATAGATTGTATATATAAAAATAGTATGCGATCTGGATTCGATATAGCGGATATCCCGCGGCTGCAAACGGTGGTGGATCCGCTGCGTGTCTGCAATGTCCAGTACATCCTGCAGATAACCGGTCAAAAGCATCTGTCTGAGCTGTTCCAGAACGGTTTCTTTCTGATAGGGCTTTGTGATAAAGTTGTAGCAGTGAAATTGTGTCAATGCTCTGGACAATTCTTCTGAGACAGATGTCAGAAAGAGAATCGGTGTTTTGTAATATACACTGATCTCACGAATGGACTGCGCCAGCTGAAAACCGTTCCGGTCTCCCGGTTCTTTGCTCAGCTGGATATCCAGTAAAAATAAAGTGAAATATTCATTTGCTGTAACAGATTCCTGCAAAAATGCCTGCGCAGCTTCCAAAGAGGATCCTTTTTGGATCTCCCAGGCAGGATACCTGGAATGGACAGTTTCGTAAAGCATTTCAAGCTGGATCGGGTCATCTTCAACGATTAGTATTTTTTGCATCGAGTATAAAATCCCTTTTCATATCCGCATTTTTAATATGAGCATATTATAGCAAGATTGACATTTTCAGACAAGTATTTCTCTGTTTCGTGTCGTTATATGCATCATTCGCGTCGTTTTGCGGAAAAGGTATTGTAATAAATGCGCATTTGATGCATATATTAGGTATACATTCGATGGGGATAATCGAGAAGGGAAATGTATAAAATCAAAAGCAGGCATTTGTGCCTTTCTTCCGGTTTTGGAAAGAAACGTACAAATGCCTGCTTTTACAATTTCTGATAAATTTATACGGAATCGTGTTCAATGATTTCATAACCGAGCATGATCGTTTTCAACGGTACATTTTTTCCCTGCAGCTTTTCCAGCAGCATTCTTGCACCCTCGATACCGCTGGTCCGGTAATAATAATGGATCGTTGTCAGGGATGGGGTCACGACGGCGGCTGTTTTTCCGTTTCCGAAGCCACAGACCGCGATCTCATCAGGAATTTTAACACCAAACTCATGCAAGTATTTCATAGCGCCTATTGCAATTGTGTCGGTCGCACATAAAAAAGCATCTGTTTCAGGCTTCTTTTTGCGGATCAGACGGGCATTGTCATAGCCGTTTTCCATATCAAAAGCTCCGATTGCAAGCTGCTCTTCGGAAACCGGCAGATTGTGATCCTTCATACAGTCCAGAAAGCCGTTTCTTCTGTCTGTTCCGACGGCAATATCTTTCAGCGTAACGCCAATGTAGCCGATATGTGTACGTCCCTTTTCGATCAGATACTTTGTCAGATCGTAGGCTGCATGGTAGTCATCATGATAAATGCATGAGGCAAGATCTGTTTTCTGTCCGAGGACAACAACCGGAATGGTCAGGGATTTTAAAAGAGCCTTGTGCTTCGGTGTCAGCATGGTGGCAATGAGAATGATGCCATCCACATTATTCTGACGGAAGGTTCTGAGATAGGTCAGCTCCTGATCAGTATTATTTTCCGTATTGGCAAGCAGAAGCTGATAGCCTGCTTCATTGAGCTCACAGCTGATACCGGCGACAATGCGCGAAATAGATTCAGAATCAATCTTCGGGATCACGACTCCGATGACTTTGGTACGTTTTGTCCGCAGCGTCTGTGCCTGTTTCGATGGGGTATACCCTGTTTGCGCGATCACGCGGCGGATCGCTTCTTTTTTTTCCTCGCTGATATATCCCTGATTCAGATAGCGTGAAACGGCAGCAGGTGAAACACCTGCCATTTTTGCAATGTCACTGATATTCATGCTTTGTCATTACCTCCGGATGTTATGCTGTAAACCTGTATGAAAACGATATCATATACAGTATAAAATTGTTTCACAGTTTTTTCAATATTCTATTGTGAAAAAAATGAGTTGTCGTTATACTAAGTGGTAAAGCAGATGAAAATACAATAAGAGGAGGTAACCGATGGATATTATTTGTGCGGGAGAAATGTTGATTGATTTTACACCGATGCAGCAGCAGGGGGCTTATATGGCAAATCCGGGCGGAGCGCCTGCGAATGTAGCGATCGCAACGGCGAGAAACGGACTTGACACGGCATTTCTCGGTATTTTGGGCAATGATGATTTTGGAAAGAAGCTGCAGGGAGTACTGGAAGAAGATCATGTGAAGATGCTCTGTCCCGATCTGACAGATAAAGCGATCACAACACTGGCATTTGTTACCTTATATGAAGGCGGCGAAAGATCTTTTACGTTTGCCAGAAAACCGGGTGCAGATATCCTGCTCTCCAAAGAAGATGTGAAGGAAGCGGATATCGCAGATTGCAGAATGCTCCATGCGGGCAGCGTTTCTCTTTCTGATGATCCGAGCAGGGAAGCGATCGGATATGCACTGTCGCTCGCAAAGAAGCATGGAAAGCTGGTCAGCTTTGATGTCAACTACAGAGATATGATCTGGCATGACAGGGACCGCTGCAAGCAGGAGGTGGAAAAGCTTCTGTCTTATATTGATTTTATGAAGATTTCGGACGAAGAGCTTTACTTTGTGGGCGGAGAGGACAATATCGAAGCCTTTATGAAAGAGCACGGGATCACCGTTTTAATAGAAACACTTGGCAGTAAGGGAGCTCGCTATTTCTTTCATGGAAACAGTGATGTCGCAGCAGGCAGGAAGGTAAATGCAGTTGATGCGACAGGCGCAGGCGATGCGTTCTGGGGCGGCTTTTTATCCCGTATGCTGATGTTTGGCGTCACAAAGCCGGAAGAAGTGACGGAGGATATGGTAAGAACAGCACTTGCATACGGAAATGCAGCAGGCGGTCTTTGTGTACAGAAGATGGGCGGAATTCCGGCGCTTCCGACAAAAGAAGAAATTGAGAAGTTCTTATAAGAGAGGCAGACATGCGATTTTTACTGACAGCAGTTAATGCAAAGTATATTCATTCAAATCCGGCGGTGTATTCCCTGCAGGCGTATGCCTGTCAGGAGGATCCGACGCTGAAAGAGCAGATATTTGTGGCAGAATATACGATCAACCAGCAGATGGAAGATGTACTGGCAGATCTGTATGAACAGAAACCGGATGTGATCGGCTTTTCCTGCTATATCTGGAATATTCCGTATATTGAAAAGCTTGTCAGGGAGCTGAAGAAGCTCCTGCCACAGGTACAGATCTGGCTGGGCGGACCTGAAGTATCCTTTGATGCGGAAAAGGTGATGGAAGAATATCCGCAGCTTACCGGTATTATGCTGGGGGAAGGCGAGCAGACCTTCTTAGAGCTTGCACAGCATTACAGAAGCGGTGAGAGCGGCGAAGAGGCACTTTCCCGGATTGCGGGGCTTGCCATCAGGAAGAACGGAAAGGTCATACTGACCGGACCACGCGTGCTGACAGATTTATCTGTGATCCCTTTTTTATATGATGATCTGAAGAAGTTTGAAAATAAGATCCTGTATTATGAGTCGAGCCGCGGCTGTCCGTTCCGCTGCAGCTACTGCCTGTCTTCCATCGATAAGAAGGTCAGGCTGCGGGATCTTTCCATTGTGAAGCGTGAACTGCAGTTTTTCCTTGATCAGAAGGTGGCACAGGTAAAATTCGTAGACCGTACCTTTAACTGTAATAAAAAACATGCCATGGAGATCTGGGAATATCTGCTTACGCATGACAATGGCATCACCAATTTCCATTTTGAGATCGCTGCTGATATTCTGGATGAGGAGCAGATCCGGCTTTTGAATCAGTTCAGACCGGGTGCTGTGCAGCTTGAGATCGGCGTACAGTCTACCAATGAGGAAACGATACGGGAGATCGACAGGCATATGGATGTCGGGCTTCTCAGGCAGATCGTGCAAAAGATCCACGCAGGGCATAATATCCACATTCATCTGGATCTGATCGCCGGACTGCCACTGGAGGGCTATACTTCCTTCGGGCATTCCTTTGACGATGTGTATGCCATGGAGCCTGAACAGCTGCAGCTTGGCTTTTTAAAAGTGCTGAAGGGCTCTAAAATGCATGACAACTGTGAAAAATACGGACTTGTCTATCTGGACGAGCCGCCTTATGAGGTTTTGTATACAAGCTGGCTCAGTTATGAAGAAGTGCGCAGGCTCAAGCAGATCGAGGAAATGGTGGAGCTGTACTATAACAGCAATCAGTTTGTGACGACCTTAAAGCTGCTTGTTCCACAGTTTGCTTCTCCGTTTGCTTTTTTTGAAGAGCTTGCGGCTTATTTTGCCGGACAGGGCTATTTTTTGAAAGCACCGGCGAGAAGCTACCGGTATCAGGTATTGTATGACTTTATCAGAGACAAGGGGTTGCCACCGGCGCTGTTCCGCAACACACTCACGCAGGATCTGTATCTGCGTGAAAACTGCAAGACAAGACCTGCATTTGCAAAAGATCCCGTCTTATATAAGGAAGAAATCCGCAGGATCTGCCAGCGGGCAGCAAAGGAGCCGGGGCAGCTTTCGGAGAGCTATGTGGGCTGTGATGCAAGGACGATCGCAAGGATGACACATATAGAACCATATTTTTATGACCTGACAACAGGGAAAAAACGAGAACAGGAATCCTTTTTCCTGTACGATTATACAAAGAAGAGTCCACTCACGGGCGAAGTTTCCGTGATCGATGTGACGGCTCTTTCGGAGGCAGAGTAGATGGTTGCAAAGCGGACAAAAGAAATTTTACGAAGACTGGATGAGGTGTACACAACCGAATACAAATGTTATCTGGAGCATGACAGCGCATGGCAGCTTCTGATCGCGACGATCTTAAGCGCACAGTGTACGGATGCCCGCGTCAATATCGTGACAAAGGATCTGTTCCGGAAATATCCGACGATTGAGGCTTTTGCCGGGGCGGATGTGGATGAACTGGAGCAGGATATCAAATCCACCGGTTTTTATCATAATAAGGCAAGAAATATCATAGGCTGCTGTAGAAAGCTTGTATACGAATTCCACGGGGAAGTACCGCGCAGTATCGAGGAGCTGACGTCTCTTCCGGGCGTGGGCAGAAAGACAGCCAATGTGATCCGCGGCAATATTTATCATGAGCCGAGCATTGTTGTGGATACACATGTAAAACGCATTTCAAACAGACTGGGACTGACAAAGGAGACAGATCCTGAAAAGATCGAACATGATCTGGAGAAGGTTCTGCCGAAGGATCACTGGATCTTATTCAATATCCAGATCATCACATTTGGCAGACAGATCTGCTTTGCAAGAAGCCCAAAGTGTGAGGAATGCTTTTTACAGGAATTTTGCAGGGAAAAGCATGAGTAGAGGAAAAGCGGTGGTTCTGGATCTGGAAACAACAGGTCTGAACCCAAGAACAGATAAGATCATAGAAATAGGAGCCCTTCTGGTCGAAGACGGAGAAATCCTGGATACCTTCTCAACATTTGTCAGTCCGGGCAGAAAGCTTTTGCCGCAGACGACGGAGATCACGGGGATTACGGATGAAATGCTGGAGCATGCGCCGGTCTTTGCGGACATTGCAGAGAAGCTGCTGGCGTTTTTGGGAGAGCATGTGCTTCTGGGACACAGCATTATATCGGATTATGCCTTTCTGAAAAAGGCACTTGTCAATGAACAGCCAAAGGGCTTTGCTTTTGAGCGAAACGGACTGGATACGCTGAAAATTGCAAGACGGTTTCTGCCTGCAGAGCAGAAAAAAGCTCTTTCTGCACTGACTGCCTATTTTCAGATCCCACATGAGCCGCACAGGGCATTTGCGGACGCGCAGGCGACCTTTTTACTATATGAAAAGCTGTGGGATCTTTATAAAGAGGGGGCGCCTTCGGCTTTTACACCTTTTCCGCTACATTATCAGATCAAAAGAGAAGTGCCTGTCATGCCAAAGCAGATCGAGCAGATCCGGCGTCTCTTGGAGGAACGGGGAATCCCCTGCGACAGAGATCTTTCGCAGCTTACCAAAAACGAGGCGAGCCGTCTGGCGGACCAGATCCGAAGCGGCGTTATAAAAGCTCCTTCAGACGAGTGAGGATCGTATCCTTCATCATGGTGGGAAGCTTTTCAGCGAGCAGGATGAGATCATTGATCTTACCGGGCTTTCCTTCCTCCAGATAGAGCCGGGCAAGCAGCAGATAGTGTTCGCTGATATCCGTTCCGGTCACGATTGTCTTTTCCAAAAGTGTTTTTGCTTCGGATTTTCGATCTATGTCGTAAAGTGCCTGCGCAAGTCTGACGATATGAATGGAAAAGATGGTAAAGTTTTCCTCATATTCGGACAGGCGCGTGATATTGGGCGCTCCGTATTTCAGCTTCAGATCGGTATTGGAGATCCCGTTCAGGTTCAGCATCTTTTTATCGCGGAGATTTTGTAAAATTTCCAGACTTTCAGGAACCTGAGCACCGCTTTCCGTAAAGGAGGCAGCAGTGGGAAGCGCATCAAAATCAAAGGTAATATAAGGAAGATGATCCAGACTTTTCTTCCTGACAGAATTTGCCTTTGTTTCCCGTTCCCAGAATTCTTCTTCGATCTGTTGATTGGTTTTTTCAGTCTTTTTGAGGTTTACGGTAAGCCAGAGTACAAAAATGATAAAACTTGCAAAAACAATTAAGTTCATTTATAATATCCTTTCGTAAAGACGAGGTGAAATTCTATGTTTAATAATAGCAAAAAAAGGCGCATTGTAGCAAATATTATTGTTATCA